>Ga0209149_1000846_pt1 | contig 13978 bp, 10 predicted proteins | sample WorMetTyACAVOLI2_FD_187423 | JGI IMG/M metagenome (GOLD analysis project Ga0209149, IMG submission 187423) | Marine gutless worms symbiont microbial communities from Max Planck institute for Marine Microbiology, Germany - Olavius algarvensis... ... | reverse complement strand
ATTGAAAATGGCGCGGTTCGATAGACCATGTATGACTTTCTATTAGTCCGCCATTGTAACTATAGCTCTATCTTGTACCATTTGCGAGTTATTTGACGTTGAATAATACCGTGACCTTGAAATCTGGTGCCATTCAAAAGCATGTGGTTTCCTATTCGCCTTCCATAGTAACTATGGCGATATTTTGTATCGGTAGAAAATCGCGAAATTTTTATACCCCACCTGTATTTATGGGCCTCGCATGGGGTGACCCCGTCGGGATTTCGTGAAGACGTTTGATGCTGATAAAACTACAGTGTAGAATGATTGCACTATACCGTACGGTGGAAAAATTATGACGATATGTTAAACCGTTTTCATCTGATACCGGAACGTCGCGGACAGACGGACAGACAGACAGACAGAATTGCTATATCAATATTGCGCGTCAGTGTGTTGACGTGCGATAAAAACGTTAACGTCAATTACGAATAGTTTAAAAGAGGTCTTTTGAAAACGCAGAGTCGCCTCGATGAACTTTTGTTTAAATGAATAATGTCAATAAATACATTTGCTGACACTAGAACTTACTGCACGACGAACTCGAACATCACTCAGCAAGGTGTCTTCGCGTTTTATGATGCACTTACACGGAACAAGACATTTAGCTATCGCCAGTGTTCGATTTGTCAAAAAGCAGTGGGGGTCGTTTCGAGACGCGCAGTGCCCAGAGCGAGGGATAGGATTCTTGGGAGGGGTGCAGCGAGCCCTCCTCCGCACCAGCTAGAGGATCTGGGGGAGAGCTGTAAGCTGCCCAGAACTTTTGGGGGTATTGTATTGCTCAGAAAACACGTGAAACATATGGTAATCAGTATTATCACCGAAGCCGAACCAAACCGACCCCCAGACCAATATTTTTTCGGTCACCAGTGAGGGGTCGTCCTCCATACAGTGGGGGTTAAAACTCCCCGAACTCCTCCGGCAAGTCGAACACTATCGCTAACGAGTTGCGCTCAGCATCATACGACAGGTAGGAACGCAACTCCTGTTACGGGTCATTCAAGGTCATTTGATAAATTATATACGGCTTCCTAGTAGTCTGCCATTGTAAGTACCGGTATAGCTCTGTCTTGCACCATTTTCAAGATATTTGATTTTGCAGGATATCGTAATCTTGAAATCTAAGTTAGGGTTCACTCACTCTGCGAATTTGTACACGATCGCTGAAATGTGCAGACGCAGGCTATCTTTTTACCGCTGATAATATTGGTCTCTCTTCATTCAGTACTACACAGCGAGCTGCGGAAAAGCTATATAGGGTAAGACGGTGCGTTACGGTCGCTTAGTCATTCAAAGTCATCGAAATTGATACCAATCGAAAGCCCGTATGCGATTTCATATTAGTCTTCTGTGCTTATCTGTGACGATAACGATGGTGATGATGTCATGAGATCTACTATTATGAATTTTAATAACCACAAATCAAACATTTCCAAAAGAAATTTAAGTAAAACGTACAAATAACATAGGAAAAAAATGATAATCAATGAATACAATGTTAGCAATGGTAATAATACAATTTATATATCTAAAACTAGGTAAGAAAGGTCCTAACACACGAATGTGTTTCTACACCAATTCCTGCCACAGAGAGCAAACTAGAACTCCTGGTCTTCTCCTCACACAGTCTGTCTACCAACAATATGATCAAAACAGACTACCACCACAGTCGTACAATGTCTTATACAAAATAAGGACTGCAAAGACACTAGATTTGACAGATAGACAAATCTATACACAACTGAGTATCAGATACTCCTACACTCTGCTCTACTCGCTGGATAATACCAGACAGAGCTACAATTCACAAACAGTGAATTAACCTAATAACCCCCTACTCTGAGGATAGTTACTACCACAATAGGCACTAAGCTGACATAAGATACGACCGTACCTACAGAGCGCCCAATCGTCTGACATCAACGAAAGAGGAGGATCAGTAGAATGATATCCCCTTATATACTCCAATACAATACAATACAATTTATTGGATAGAACCTTATACAGTCTTCTAAACTATGGAGAACTTTCTATCAGTAGCCTAAATTGCCAAAAATAGCTAGCATACTCGAAACTTTCGGCAACAATAGCATAGTGTACACAACATAGTATAAAAGTGGATCAAGGAATCAAGAATTTCACCAAGACCACTAAATTAATACGGAACGCAGTATGCAGTTCACTTCCGGCTTCGTAGAAACGTCACACTGTGTTCTGTCGTTTCCGAGATATAACGAAATTGTTGGTCAAAAATATGTTTTTCGCCGTTTTCACCCACACCAGTCTCGTTTGAAGCCATGGCAGTGGCGTTTCCCATGGGACTTAGGACATGAAAGTTGGCATTAACAAGAACTTAGCTATCGCAAACAGATCGCGATAAAAACTAGAGTTTGTGGGCTACAGTACCTGACGATGAAAACTGCGTGATCCTTTGAGTATTTTGTCTTCACGGAGTACCGGCTCGTGACGGACGGACAGACGAACTGAGCGCAACAATAATCGTTGAAGGACTGGAAGAATAAACTCAAAACTTACGTTGTATATACGCAGATAAATTATTACCCAGTATAGAAGATGTCAATATTTAGCTGATTTGCATTTTCAGTTTTTCTACAGACATTGCTCGACTTTATACTATTTCTAGCGACGTAGCTTTCGGTTTATTAAGCCTCGAGAGCGGCTTAGTGCATCGGAGCAGTCCATCTGTTTGTCCGTCTGCTAGGTTGTCTGTTAGTCTGTCTGTCTGTCTGTCTGTCGCCAAAATGCAAAAAAAAACGATTTTCTCAAAAACTAAGCAATTTAAAGCTATAGTCGTTATTGACGACCTATAGGAAGTCGTACATGGGCTTTTCAAAGAACGTATTATTGGACCCTTAAAATCCAAGATGGCGGAGATCCGCCATCTTGAAAATTGACATGACGTCATTTTTTTCTGGTCCGATTTGGATAAAATTTCGCAGACTGGTACAGAATGACATGTCGACTGCGGTGATGTGTGGATATGGAAACCAGATGTGGAATTTCAATATGGCATTATGTTTTTGCCTAGTCGGTCCGTCTGTCTCGTCTTCTGTCAGTCCCGTTTTCCGTCCCGTGCCGAATATACTGCTTTCGATTCCCAAGAATACTGCACGGATTTCGACTAAATTCGCGGGAGGTAATTACTATCACGAACAGATTAAATGATTATATTTTGGATAAAATTAAAACAAGAACAAGGAAGCAGGGTACGAAAGAAAATTTGAATCGATGTTAATCGATTTCGCGGCGATGTCAAACAGGTTCTGATGCCTAGCGAATGAATTCACAAATTCACTGCACAGACTAAGATGGATGCGATCGCTGACACAATTTAACGTCAATTTAAACACTTTATTTACATATTTTAAATAAATATATTAAGAATTTTAAAGCAATTTTATTTTCGTTGATAAGATTATTATAAAATATCTTTAAGCAGCTGACATTGACACCTTCATTCGTTCGTTCGTTCGTGCCGGCTTTTTGCTTGCCCTGGCAGCGACGGTATAGAAAACATTTACAGCGAATGTCGGACAAATGCAACAGCGGAGACATCATAAGACCTCACGCGGTCTTTATTTCTCTGTAGTTTGTTTTATTAACCCATACCAGCTCGGAGCGCAGCAAACCTAGTCGACCCAAACAAGCGTGCAGCCATCCCATCCAGGCCAGGAATGCTGTCATATAAGCCGGACCGCACAATGCTGTGTCCTTGCAGCTTCGGTGGTATTTAACCCTTTAGACTCCAAAGGCAATTATAGTGCCACACTGAATAATACGAAGTTGGTATACTGGCCATTGATGGGTGGGCTGCTACATTTGGTACAGCAAGCAGGGGCCTGGGCGGGCTGCTGCCCCGCCCAGTCCCCTCCTCGCTGTACTAAATCTAACAGCCCACCCATCAACGGCCAGTGTACCAATCACTGTATTACTATATATGATAGTACGTTGCTCTGCGGTTTTAATGTGGCGATCAAAGGGTAACTCCGCTATTTTAAATGCCACCAGCAGTCAGAAATTATAAAGGATGGCGTCAATACTATTGATGGTTTAAATGTTAACCTGAAAGCAAGCCGTCTGATAGTCTTGACAGATTATCCGATAAGACCCGACGGCTGAACCAAGGCCCACCATCTGTTTAGACACAGCGCGCAATCTGCTGTGGCGCCACACAACGACAGAGGCTGCTTTCTATAGACAGTCAGTGCCGTATTCTACTGACCAAGATGTGCGTGTCCGTGTGATGCTCGTTGTTACGTGGCATAGTAGGCTCGTCTTTCAGTGGAGCGTAAAACGAATTACCTCGTGCCGTTCGTAAAACGTGATCCAAGCGAAACACGAAGGAGCACTTACCGTGGCCGACGAGCGGGCGGAATATGTTACTTTTCGTGCCGTCGCAACTAGATGTATGTGCGCTGATCAGGTCGGTGGGTAGTGCAGTGTCACTGGAGGCGGCCTGTGTCGCGTGGAGCGGGGACGGCGGTGCTACGAGCGACCGTCTGGACTCGGCGGTCGTAGGTCGTCGTACGTCGGCGTCGTGCGACCGTCGGATCGTCGTCAATGTGAGCGGTCTGCGGTTTGAGACGCACATGTCGACCGTTGAGTGCTTCAACAGAACGCTACTCGGCGACGCCGCACGCCGCGACCGGTAAGATTTTCTTTCTACAGGTATCTTACTTGTGAAGTCTGCGACATTTTGCGACGATCACCAGTACTATCAACAACGGCCAATTTTGTAGGTCTTTAACCCTTTAATGGGCACAGAGAATTATAGTGCTACATCGAATAATATGAAGTTGGTACACTGGCCGTTGATGGATGGGCTGTTACATTTGGTACAGCGAGGAAGGGACTGGGCGGGGCCCCAGCCCGCCCAGTTCCCTCCTCGCTGTATCAAATGTAACAACCCACTCATCAACGGCCTGTGTACCAATAGCCTTATTGTTGTATAATGGTCCGTGGCTCTGCGATTTTAGTGTGCCCATTAAAGGGTTAATGAACGTTTTCTGACAGGTCTACAGGCATTCGTTTCATCCATCTGTCTCTCGGTCCATGTTTTTTTTTGAAATCGTAGTTACAGCGTCGTAATTTACCTCCGACAAATGAGGAGGTATATGTTTTCGCCCGCACCCCCGCGCTCGTTTGCCTGTCTGTCTGTCTGTCTGTGTGCAAGATTAATCCAAAAAAACGCGTGCACGGCCGCCCAGTCCGCTCCTCACTGTACCAAATATAACAGCCCACCCATCGACGGCCAGTGTACCAATCACTGTATTACTACATGATGGTCCGTTGCTTTGGATAAAATGTTGCGTGTCGACAGATGTCGGGACATGGACGAACTGATAGATTGAATACCTTTTTGATGAACGCAACACAACTTTTGCCCACTCAGCTATAATGTTACTGTGCGACTTAGGCACGGACGACACTGTTTGTATGTATGTATGTATGTCCGTCTATCAAAAATTTTCTGTGGAGGGAGACACAGGGAGACACAGCCCCTCCCCAGACATCTTCGGTGGGGAAGGGATGGGAAACCCTTTCTCCACACCGCAGCCCCCTAAGCGCCTACGGGCCTCGATCCTTGTGCATTCGGCACTCGGCCCCCAGTTCAAAAATCCTAGATCTGCCACTGTTTATCAAGTCTGCTTTTGATACAGCTTAGCGTCTTAGCTGACGACGTATAACTGGGCACAGAATTCAAAGTGATGACATGACGTATCAAGCAACAGTTGAGTACACCATATTGAAATAGTTTTGCGAAGTTTCATGATGTGATAAAGTCATCCAGTAAGTAATTAATATTTACTCTCATTTGCATTTCGTTGAATGTCGCTGTTCGGTGCCAGTTTCTACGACAGCCAGCGCAACGAGTACTTCTTCGACCGCAACCGTCCAAGTTTCGACGCAATACTGTATTACTACCAGAGCGGCGGCAGACTGCGTCGACCACCCACCGTCCCCGTCGACGTCTTTGCCGAAGAGCTCAAGTTTTTCGACATCGGCGACGACATCATTGCACAATACCTCCAGGTCGTATTTAATGGCTTTTAGGCGAACGCTACTACATTACGTTCGCCTTATGGCATGAGCCGTTCGTCTGTCTTCTGTCTGTCTGTCTGTCTGTCGTCTGTCTGTCTGTGACGTTGTTGCACCCTACGCATAGACTTGAACTTTTAGCCAATATTTTTGCACTGTCTAATAGCTTAGGGACTCGGGCAGATGTGGTAAAATTTTCTTTAAAAAAGAGAGGGGTTCTAAGTGATTGTGCAAGTTAAATGGAAGGGGATACGAAAAATGGCGTTTTCGACCAATATCTCGCTTTATGTCGAAAACAGTACAAGATACGGCCATAGTTACAATGGAAGACGAATAGAAACTCGTGTGCGTTCTATCGAATGGTGCCATTTCCAGTGACCTTGAACGACCTTGAGTGACTTGCCAGATTTTTAGTTCATAAGCAAGCAGTGGCGGTGCTGTCTGCGCCCATTAACAAATCAACTGCGTTATTTGTCAAAGTACTATAAATAGCACTATGACGTCAGCTGAAGCGTGTTCCTTAAGCTAGTGGCTTGCAAGCACATTGTTCCGCAGACAACTAGCAAGCTGCTTGTACAACGATGGCGTGGTTCAAGTGGTAATGTTCGCCTCTATTGATGAGTTTCTTGTACTTACTAAACCATTACTCCGGAGCATCATGCTGATATTAACCCGTTAGACCCCAAAGGCAATTATAGTGTTACATCGAATAATACGAAGTTGGTACACTGGCCGTTGATGGGTGGGCTGTACCAAATGTAACAGCTCACCCATCAACGGCCAGTGTATCAACTTCATATTATTTGGTGTGGCAATATAATTACCAGTGCCTATTAAAGGGTTAAGATTATGCTGTTGACGTTGCCAGGTAGCATTACCCTCAGTGGGGCGCGGGGCGAGGTATGCTGAATCTGTCACCACGTATTGTAATTTTGTTGTCTGTTTAATGCTATGCATGGACAGAATATAAATTTACCTGTGTGTTTGTCTGTGTGTGTGTGTCCAACTGTTCGTCGCACTTTCTGTCAACTTGCCTACAGGTCAGACTCCTCAACGGATTTTTACAGTTGATAGCTTAAAAGACGCGGATTTACGCAAGGATGTGCCTTTTGGGGTCTCGATGATGAATAATCACATTTAGGGGTTCAAAGTCCCCAAAAACCTTAATTTTTGGGGCCTGAATAGGCATTTCAAGCCAAATATGCGAAAAATTCAAATAGCTATATCTTCGGATCTGTGTATCAGATTGACATGAATTTTGACAGGCAGCTGCGGCTAGCAACAGAGACTTCGTGGGTGGTCTCGTGTGATGGTAAAACAATTCCATGATGGTGGACGGCCGCCATTTTGAAAGTCGATTTCGATCAAATTTGTACACAGCAGCAGATTTTGAACTGGATGAACGTCACGTGATCAAAAATGAAAAAGTTGCATTGGACAGACTCCGAGTTCGACAGAACGTATTTCTTGTTACAATGGTTGCTGCCACGTTTGTTTGTCAGCTATATTACGGGTTACCAGCAAACGGTTATAATTATCGTAATGAAAATTTCAAAACAGACGGCCAGTGTCGTTTAATGTTATTGTAGAGCTATAGTCCGATGCAGACGTGTAGGCAGATTGTTCCATGCTTTCGGACCAACAACGGAACATCGGCGTTCACCAAATTGAAGTCGTGACAGCGGAATATCGTAGCGGTCGCCAATTAAAATATATTTCTGTAAATAACTCTCAATTTGCTATAATATGATCTTCATTTATTCAGATTTGCGGTAACATTACGCATTGTAGACTTTTGTTTGATTTTAATTTCAAAATGAGTTAACATGCACGTTCATGTTTTAGGACGAAGGTTATGTATGCGAAGAAGTGAAACCGTTACCAGTCAACCATTTTCAACGTAAACTATGGTTACTGTTCGAGTACCCAGAAAGTTCACTGGGTGCTCGCATGTTGGCGCTGCTGTCCGTCAGCGTCATCCTGTTGTCGATCGTCGTTTTCTGCGTCGAGACGCTTCCTCAGTTCAACACGTCGCCAGCAGCCGCCTTGCCGCGGTCCGAGTCCAACTTGTCGCAGTCAGCCGACGACGCGCCGACGGCGACTACAAAGACGGTCGCAGATGTCGGCGACAGACTGCAGCTGAGCGACCCGTTTTTCGTCATCGAAACGGTGTGCATCGTCTGGTTCACGTCGGAGCTGTTGTTGCGTTTCTCGACGGCGCCGAGCCGAATGGCGTTTGCGCGCAACATCATGAACGTGATCGACCTGCTGTCGATTCTGCCGTACTTCATCACTCTCGCGACGACGTTTGCCAGCGTCGACGGCAGCGGCAGGTCGCACGCGATGCCGCTCGCCGTCCTTCGGGTCGTTCGACTCGTCCGCGTCTTCCGCATCTTCAAACTGTCGCGTCACTCGAAGGGCCTCCAGATTCTCGGCCAGACGATCCGCGCTAGCATGCGTGAACTCGGCCTGCTCATCTTCTTTCTGCTGATCTGCGTCGTGCTGTTCTCCAGTGCTGTCTACTTTGCCGAGGCCGATACCCCCAAGTCACACTTCCGCAGTATTCCGGACGCGTTCTGGTGGGCCGTGGTGACGATGACGACCGTCGGGTACGGTGACATGATGCCGGTCAGCGTCTGGGGAAAGCTCATCGGGTCGCTGTGCGCCATCGCCGGCGTTCTCACCATAGCGCTTCCGGTTCCGGTGATCGTTTCCAACTTCAATTACTTCTACCATCGCGAGAGCGACGCCGACTGCATGCAACGGTTGATCGGTGAGCTGACTGACGGGTCGGACGAGATCGCGCCTGCGACGGACAACCACGTCTCCGCGATCTCCGGTGAACCGGCCGATGAGGCATCTTCCCGGCCTTGGAGCGCCGTCGTCGAGAGCGAGCTTCTGCTGCCCGAGATACGGCGACTGGAGGACATCGAAGAGACGGAGGCAGTCGGTGTCGCTCACGTCGAGAACGTCTGGAACACACAGACGCGACGACCAGGCAACGACGACGACGACGACGATGATGAAAACGCGGAGGTCCATAACAGAGTCGGCGTCATGGCTAATCACCTTCAGATCTGATCACACCTCTAAGAATAGCTCGACTCCATTTAAATACTACTTGAAACTCACCACATCAACTAAATATAAGAACGTTGAAACACTGGACACTGTGTATTTTATGCAGCAGCAAAATAGTTATGATTTCAGCACACCTATACTCATCTAAGTGTTTGTTTTGTAATCGCCTATATCCTGTTGACTTGGAGTTTCGTAGATTTGCTTGGTAATCGACACATTAAATTATCGCGCGTCAGCACATTGACGCGCGATATTGATATAGCAACTCTGTCCGTCCGTCTCTCTGTCCGTCTCTCCATCCGTCCATTACGTTCCGGTATATATGCTATGGAAATGACTTAACATATTGTCATAATTTCTTCACCACACGATAGCTCAATCATCCTAGTTTTATCAGCATCAAACATATTCGCGAAATTCCGACGGTACAGGTGGGGTATAAAATATTTGCGATTTTCGACCAGTAAGTCGCTATATAAGGCAAACGATACAATATAGCGCCATAGTTACTATGGAAGGCGAATAGAAAACCGCACCCAAGCTTTCTAATGGTACCCATTTCAATGACCTTGAGTGATCCTTAACCTAGATTTCAAGATCACTGGGTTACTATTGATGCCCTCGACGTGTTCTGTTTGCGATAGCTAAGTACTTCTTTTTGTGTCCATCTAGACTTCAGTGCACATTTTCACAGATACTTGAATATTTACGGTTTCAAAATTTTGAACATGTGTTGCTGGTTATGATGTATTAAAACAGAAAGTTTATTGAAACATTCATTATGGAACTGGTCGAGTGTATGCTGTAGTTAGACATTTAATGCATTGAATTGAAATGAAATTGTAATTAATAGAATAAACCTTTAATTCCCATATTAAAACCGCAGAGCAACGGACCATTATACTGAAATACTGTGATTGGTACACTGGCCGTTAACGGGTGGGCTATTACATTTGGTACAGTGAGGAGGGGACTGGGCGGGCTCCTCCTCGTTATACCACATGTAACAGCCCACCCATTAACGGCCCGTGTACCAACTTCATTAACGCTGTCAGGTTCGACGCTTCAACTCGCGAAAGATAACGAGTTTACCGTGCAATATTTACAGTATTTACATTTTTTACAGAAAAAAAACACGACGAAATTAAGGTAAGACAGTAAATCGACTTCGACTGCACGTGCTCAACGTCTATCCGTCCGCTATCCTTTGCAGATGACCGATCTGCACTGAATGCCCTGTCCTTGACAGTTTTAGATAGTCACATGACCCCTGATTGACAGTTCAGGTTCCAGCGTTTATGGCACGCCACTCATTGGATTCACTGAACGAGCAAGCCGTGACAGACGCGTTGATGTAGATTTCTTTTACCTACTGGACTGCCTCACGATAACGGGACTGGACCGGACCTATCACGCTCATCATTTTGTTTTTAGTATTCACATTTTAATTTTTTTTGTTTATTCCGTGTGGTAGACTAAGCTGGCTACCCGTCAGCTTTTTACTGCACGTTAAATACACACTATCGTATCGTATCGTGTGGACACTAAACGAACGTCGTGTGCATGGGTGTGGGGTGACCCTCTAGAAGTGGTTACATTTTGGTGATGATCCGATTCCAGATGTGATCCACGATCACTTTTCCACTTTCCCTAACATTACGAGATTGGGCATTGTGCGATATTTTATGGCATTTGTCATACAGTGATTGTTGGACTTACGCAACATGGTGAAATAATTGACACGGGTAACGGGACAAATCAATTACATTTGTTTTGTGTTCTGTCTCGGACGCAGTTTAATTTGCAGCTGTAACAAAAACACTGAACTGCTAGATGAAAACTGGTCACAGTGAGGTGTCGCGACGTTATATTGACATCTATTGTTCTCTGGAGTCACGTTATATTGACCGGTGTGTGGGGTGCAGAGGCAGACGACGCGTTGTGAGTCTTGACAATCATGGTGGTCCTCTGGGTGGGTGCTTGCCTGATACCACCACTTGATCGTTCACTATCGTAATGTCATTACGACGATTAAATTCATACGCAAAACCAGGCGTTCTATCTTACACATTTACACACACACATCGTACCGAAGTATTTTGTTAACGCTTTAACGGGCACATTAAAACTGCAGAAAGACGGACCATTATACAGCAATACGGTGATTGGTACACTGGCCGTTGATGGGTGGGCTGTTACATTTGGTACAGCGAGGAGGGGCCTGGGCAGGCTGCGGCCCCGCCCAGTCCTCGCTGTACCAAATGTAACAGCCCACCCGTCAACGGCCAGTGTAGCAACTTCGTATTATTCGATGTGGCAGTATAATTGCTTTTGGAGTCTAAAGGGTTCAGCCAATTACAACACCGCCGACTTCTTCCAGTCCATGCTTCCGGTCACATTTCACTGTCCCGCTGCCACGCTTTCCCCCAGCCCTGTCAATATACTGTCCGCAACAGCATAAATAGAGGTCAATATATCATTGCACATGGGGGTCACAGTGATAAGTGCCAACGTCTTAAATTAATTACAACTCGTTCGAATCGACGACCATCAGCGAAAACAATAATGCAAATCTTTATTCACCATATTAGGACTTTAATATTTACTCTGCAACATACACAGTACGAAGCTACGTTAAATCATAAACATAATGGCATCGCAAATACAGTTAATATCGTCGGAATCATTCAGTGCTGTATAATACATAACACACATGAATACACAAGTCGACTATACTAACAAATAGCTCTGAGCTAAGCAGTAATATGGAAGCTTATAAGCATCGACAGTGTATTCCAAAAATATTTTTGTGTAATGTTTGGTAGTGTAGAAACATAACTCAGGGGCGGTGGCAAATTATTTACGCGTTTTAATAGCTAAGGCCATCGGAATATCACATGCTACATTTCATTTCAACAGACTTACAACTGTACAAGATTTTCAAGATTACGCGAGTCTCATTTTTTTGGCACACAGTGTACATTTGTGCACTGCTGCCAATTTGTAATCTTGCTGCAATCATGTGATCAGTAGTGAATCATTTCGAAGCTCGTCTCGAGTTAACGGTAAACACGGGACAGACAGACGGACGGACATACAGACATGTGTAACGTGTCTGTCGCTGTTATTCAAGACAATGTTGTCCATGCCTATACGGTGACATAAACCTTTAGTGTATAGTCACTGCATATAACTTGTACTTTTCGAAAAAAAACGCAGCCTTGAGTTATGGGCATAATGACAAGCTTACGTGTATTATTGTCAACGCTATATTGTCAGTGGTGTCGACGAGGCTGCCAAACTGAATTCATTGATCAAATCCCCGAGTACGAAGAACTGAGTCGAAAGAATGTTGAAACTTACTCTCGTTCTTCAGCAACATGCCCAGGACACCCTTGGCCATCTTGTCGTCATCCTCCATGTTGCTCTTCAACGCCGTGTAGTATCCGAGCACGGCCTGCTGGCTCGGCTCCAGCGGCTGTCCGCGCTCAACCTGCCGCTGAAGACTTCTGATGCGGCGCCTGGTCAGCTCGGTCCGGCGCTTCGCGTCCTCCTGGCGGGCCTCTTCCTCCCGTCGCCGGTCCAACTCGGATTTGACTCCCATCGCGCGGATCATCTCGTCGACCGCGAGCCGACGGGCGTCTGCTGCGCCGCGGTTGAACATCTTTGGGTCGCGGCCGTTCGAGATGAAGCGATGAGGTCGACGGGTTCGAACGTAGCCGTCGTTTGGATCTTCCTCGTCGACTTCGATGACGATATGACGCGACTGGTTGGACGACTTCGACGTGAGTGGAGGCAGTGTCGACGAACTGTCAGCCGCTCGACTCTACGTCACAGCGCGCACGGTGTGCAACATTGACAGTACGCTGTTTCACAAAGTGAACCGAAGAAATCCTAACCACTACCGTATCCTACGCCTAATCACTGTAATCTCTACGCATGACAAACGGTCCCACACAGTGACAATGTGATACAGTTGTTGCGCATTACTATCAGGAATTTATTCATTAGCCGTTGATCAGCATGACACTATGGGTGACCTACATGTCTCTTCCAGGTCAATCAAGCGTATAAATAAACAAGAAACTTAGCTATCGCTAACAGATCGCGCGTCAGCTCCGCACACAAAGTAACAACAGCGCTGAAGGTACATGACATGCCCACTGCCCAGGTCGCCTCTGATTCGTTTTCGACTATGGCGCTTTATAAATCTATTTACTTACTCACTTATTTACTTGAAATGACCTTCAAAAGTCACTCAAGGTCATTGAAAATGGTACCATTTGAAAGCTTTGGTACGGTTTTCTATTCGCATTCCATAGCAATTATGGCCGTATCTTGTGTCATTTCCGAGATAAAGCAAGATATTAGTCGAAAATCGCGATTTTTCATACCACCTGCATTCGACACCCCCGTACGGGGTGACCGCATCGGAATTACGCCAAGATTTAATACTCAGAAACCTAGAATGATTGAGCTAGGGCTACCGTGTGCTGAAGAAAGTATGATAATTGGCCTACGTTAAGCCGTTTCGATACGATATCGGACCACGACAGACAGACGGACGGACGGACGGACAGACGGAATTGCTGTATGAAATTTGTAAATTTGTAAACATTTTGGTATTGATAAGGTAAAAGAATCGATTCGTCATCGTCAGGAAAAATTTGTTAAGAAATATTCTGCATACAGTAACTCGTTATGTCACTCGATATTCGCTAGGCTGTGATCTGTTAAATTGCTGATTTTGTATTATTGTTTGTATTATTGTTTGTTTATTTTGTGTGTGTTTTTACTT
>Ga0209149_1000845_pt1 | contig 13980 bp, 21 predicted proteins | sample WorMetTyACAVOLI2_FD_187423 | JGI IMG/M metagenome (GOLD analysis project Ga0209149, IMG submission 187423) | Marine gutless worms symbiont microbial communities from Max Planck institute for Marine Microbiology, Germany - Olavius algarvensis... ... | reverse complement strand
ACAATTAAAACCAGCGTCGCTTCGCTCCGACCAGTGGCCGCTTTGCTCCGGTTTGAGTGGACGGCTTGCTCCGGAACAGGCGGACGACTTCCTCCGGTTTACCCGGTCGATATCACCGGAATATGCATAAAGGCACCGCTTACGGGAAAACAAAGGGGGTCAGGTCTTCATTTTTGATTACGATATCTGCTTTTCCAATCGCTCAATCTTTTTTTCAACTTGTTATCTTTTTCCATTTTTTTGCCTCACAGCGGCAGGACTGAGATAGTCCGGACTCTCCAACGCCAAACTGCAACGCGATTTGCTTTAATTTCTTTTCGATACAAGCCCGATAAAGACTCATTTTTTGATTTCCGTTAAACACCTTATACTGAGGAAAGAAAAAAAACGTGCATCGCGTCTTGAGGCTTTAGTTGATGTCAAGAATGAAGATTTGACCCCTATGTCTTTCTAACCGGGCATAAGTGGCGGGCGAGAACAACCACGGATATGGCAAAAAGCCACTTAATTTGAGAACAACCAAGTTCGATTAAAACCGCGAAATAAAGCCCGTCCATCTTCATGCCATTGTTCGGTCTTCCTATTCATCGTTTAGTTGCAACGCAATTTTCAGTGCTCTTTCAAGCATATTTAGTTTTTCGGAAGGGAGCTTGCCGATGTAGTTTGTCAACATAGACTTTGGAAGACTGATGAGTTCGTCACAATGAATACCACTATCATGCTTCAGACCTTCGTCGATTCCAATTGGAACTTGGGTTGAAAGGCCATCGTAGGCTGCGTAAACCGGGGCACAGATAACCGTTGAGAATCGGGAGTCGATCAGAATTTGGCGACTTACGATGACGAACACTCGAAACTTTTTCGGATCACGCGAAGAGGGTCGCATGACCCTGTATAACTCGCCACGTCTCACAACGGCACCTGATAAGTGAGCACATCCTCTGCCTCAGCATTGAGCGAATCCGCACGGCGATTTATAATTTCAAGATCACGCTGCTCAGCTTCTTTTCGTGCCAGCTGAACTATGAATTTTCGTGCCGCTGTCTCCAGGAACTCCGAACGGCTTCTGTACTCTCCGATATGCAGATCGATAGCCTTAAGTACCTCATCCGATAGTGTGATAGATGTCTTGATTTTCATACTACTAACATACTACCTTTAATAAATGATGTCAATCAACATTTTATGAGCATCACCGAACGCCGCAAATCAGCCGCGCCGTTTTTTGCGTCGGCTGAATTTGCCTTGTTGGGCGTCACCATGGATCATACGTCCCGAAATTCCATAGATGACCTTCCAAATCTCGACAGCTAAAACCGCGTCCTCCGTAGTCTTCATCTTTAATCTCGATGACAATCTCAGCACCCGCAGTTTTCGCACAAGCATAAACTGCATCGGCGTCTGAAACGATGACATATGCGCTTTGAGTTTCCGCGCCTCCGATCTCATCCGGCTGCTTAATCAGGCGTCCAAACTCTGTTTCGACTTCGAATACGGACCCTAACATAATCATTCCATTTCCGAAGCTTAGCTGCGCGTGGGCGATGGTTCCATCGTCGTTCGGCACCACGAGGTGTTTTTCGAAGCCGAAATTCTCGCAGAGCCATTCGATTGCAGCGGGTGCATCGCGATAGCGTAGACATGGAATAACCGTGGCGCGTGTGTTCTTTGCATTATTCGACATATCGGCTCCTCCGTTTTCTGTTAGTCTCAGTAAGGGTGCTTTGACGCCCAACGTGAGCGTGAGCAGCGGCCCGAATAAATCCTAAGCTGGCAAGGCCTTGACGTAAAACCGCGATATTCTCGCCGGCTGCTCAACGCATTTGTTGGCCTCACGCATCTGAAGGCGCGCGTGCTGCGGAAACTGCAGTTTTCCTTAGCACAAGACAACAGAGCGCTCCTGTGAACCGTGTCCCTTCCACTGCGGAGTCTGACTGTCTTCCCAATTTTTCCAGCTCCTCGGGTGATAGAAATGGCTCTTCGAACGAATGGAGCCACAGGAGAGCGAGCCGGAAGCTTCCGAACTGCGACCGGACTTGCTCGCAGACAGGCTTTGGCATTTCACGGACCAAATCGTACATCAAAGCGTAGCCGTTGATCTTGAGAACTCTATACACTTCCGACAAGGCTTGAATAGGTGCTTTCCAGTGGTGAAGAGATCCCGTTGAAACCACGCGATCGAATGTCTCCTCGGCGAAGGGTAAAGCATTCGCGCTAGCAACCATTGATTCGATAAGACTCTTATGCCCGGATGCATCCATATTCTTCTGGGCTTGCGCGACCATGGCCGGAGAAATATCAACCCCGAACAGTGTTGCATAAGGAATAGCTCGCTGCAAAGCGAAAATCAGTTGCCCAGGCCCAGTGCCAACGTCAAGAATGCGCCTCGCCATTCCGAAATTAGACACATCATGGGCCACAAGCTCATAATCGTTAGTTGGTGCCCAACGTCCGCGCATCACCTGCACCCAAAGCAACGAAAATCTTGTAAAGGGCAAATTTGTTGGGTTTACCAAGAAAATTGAAAGCGGCATCGCTTTGGGTGTCATAGTGCATGTGCCTTGTTAAGCGCTATATACAAGCCCTATGCGGCTGTTTCAATTTTTGACAGCTCATCTTTCATCCGCTGCTCAGCATGCCATAAATCGTATGCTTGCTGCATACGTAGCCAAATCCCCGGGCCGTTACCAGCAAACTTACCAATTCTGAGTGCCATTTCGGTTGTGATTGGATGGGTACAAGCTAAAACGCGGTGTAACTGTTGTCGAGAAATATTTAGGCGTCGTGCAGCTTCGCTAATAGAAAGTCCGAGGCTTGGAAGCACATCTTCACGAAGAATTTCACCGGGATGGATGGGTGGTCGTTTTAAAGGGCGTTTGACGGAATATTCTACCATGATTTACCTCAATGATATTGTTCTAAATCAACCCGCAGCGCTTCGCCTTGATTCCATTCAAAGGTAATACACCACGGTCCGTTGACATGAATACTGTAACGTTTAGGTACCCCATGAAGGCCATGGAAATTAAATCCCGGCACATTCAAATCGGTTAATACCTCTGCCTGATCTAAAACTTACAAGCGCCGCAGGCAACGTGTTTGAAGATCTTGCCGCACCCGGCGAGTGCGACCTCGTTCGAACAGTTCAGAAAGCCCTTTGTGCTTGAAACTTATGATCATATTCTATATAGTAACAGCTTTTGTTACAGTGTCAACAATTTTGTTACAGTTTTACCTTAAAATTGAACTCAATGCGTAAAAGATGGCTTAGCCCAACGGGGCGTTTCACCTGCCGGCGGTTAATATTTGCATAAATTCAAAACAGCTATAAACCTGGCAACTTTAATACTGATTCAAGCCGCACGAATTAGCCGGTCAAAGTGCAAACGTATGGTTCGTCGCCATTATTAAAGCAGTCGCGTCATACCTCGCTTAGAGGAGAGCTCAGAAGCCGCAATGACCCACTTGCCCCCCAAAAGCCAATTAATAAAAGTTAACACCACAGCCGGTACAAACCCGAGGGTGGTGAGATTTGAGAACGGTACCATTGCAGCGAAGATCAGCATGGCTGCCGCGTGTGCGAGCCATGTTGTCATGTCATCCCATCGCATGATAGCGACCCGACTTCCATCTGACAGCAACCTTGGCATCATATCTCGAAAGAATAGCGGCCCGTTCCGCGATAGCTCCTTCCAAGTGCTCTTGGCATTTGCGTGGTCTTCGCGAAACAGGTATCTACATGCCCGAACGAACAGTATAGTCACATAAGCATGTGCAACCGTAAAAACCGCAAACACTATCCAAGCGTACCCAGTTTTAAGTTGGACGTCGGTTCCTGGCACCTTGAAGGTGGCACCGGCGGTCAGTTTCGACGCGACAACCGCGAGGGAAAACACAAGACCCGTGACTATAATTTTGTTGATCCAACTCGCTAGACTGATCACGTTCCTTGTCGCGGTGCTGTCGCCCATCATTACCTCCAGAAAGAAGCACTCGTCGCCGCCGAACGTGAAGCTAACCTACCGGCGCTGGATATTTGGACCTGTATTGAATTATACGCGAACCGGCATAGTTTTCCCGGTTAGGTTAAGCGATTGGTTCTGTGCCTCGATTATCTATTCAAACGTTTCATAATAAAAATGACAAAGATCGTCATAGTATCCCCAGCCGATACCATCCGCTGAGTTCATTATTTTTTCCAATCTTTTTCGAAATGTTGCCTGTTTGCTTTTTGGCAATTCACGAACTGATTTAATTGCTCCTCTATACATCTCAACGAGTTCATTGTAAAACCTCTCATTAATGTCACCATAATCAATGGTGAATCTATTTCCGCATTCTACGTAATATATCATCAAATCTGCGGTTCCTTTATTGTCGTTTGTCGCTTTTGCATAGGCCACTATGGTTTTTTTGGCCCCCTCATAGTCGAAATCGTCGTCATTCTCAAAAATATCCGGATATAGAGACTGAGAAATAATCTTTTTGTATTTGCTGAGAGTAGCACTTCCTGCTTGAAACCGTGCGTGAAGAAAAGTCTTATTTTCATCTGAAAGTTGGTAAAGGTCTTTTATCAGTTCAACCAGTTGGGAAACCTCAAGTTTCTTTACCGTACGTTTAACGTCAATCCAGGTTTGATTTTTTGATTGCTTTTTCTGCATCTTCTTTCACACAGAACGGTGAGTTAACCTGCCGGCCGTCAAACTTTCGAACCTGTACAAAATTTAACGAAAATCGTCATAGTTTTTCCGGCCAGGTTGAATGATTGGTTGGGCAAGCGCACCCTAGTCGATTTCTCTTGGTTCCGTGAGCAGCCGAATACCTTCTAAAATTTGAGCAATTCGCTGTTTAGAAAGTGTTCCGATTTTTTCTGAAAGATCGCGTTTATTTACAGTGAAGATTTGAGATATGTTTACAACGCTTTTTTTAGGTAAATTAGCCTCGCCTTTTTTGAGAGTAACATTACCTGGTGATTTTGATCTTTTGAGATTTGAAGTTAGCGAACATACGACAACCGTGTTAATCCGACTGCGATTAAATACATTGTTTTGTATTACAATATGCGGGTGTCGGTAACCAGGTTCCGATCCGGAGGGTTCGTCAAAATCTATCCAATATACATCGCCTTGATTGATTACCATTGGTCTTTTACCATATTCAAATGACGTGGACGCATTTTATCAACAATTTTTGTGTTGACCTCAGGCAGATCATCATATGCATCATTGATAGTTTGAAGAAGCTCCATGTTAGCATGTCGCTGTATAAACTCCTGAGCTGCGATAACGAATAATCGACTCCGTGAAATATTCAAATTTTTGGCAAGATCATTCACTTGGTCAAATATTGGCTTTTCGATAGATATTGCGGTTTTAATATTCGGCATTGGAACACCTCCAAGTAATAAAAAAAGTATAACCAATAGTATTTCTATTGTCAATAATTATTTGTGCCCAACGGCCGCCAATGAGCAGCGGCCTATATCAATATCGATTTTGTACTGCCTTTACGAAAAACCGCTATCTACACGCCGTCTGCTCCATTGGCTTTGTTAGCTCTCAAAGCGGCATATCCTTCAGCTCTTCCGGCACCTTGGAAGGGTGCTTCCGATAGATTGGTTCAGCGATGGATGAAAATACCTCACTAATTACTTTTCCAACGCCAAACGCTAGCTTCTTGGAGTCATCCACCGAAAGTTTATTCTTAATTTCATGAAGCATTTTGTTCAGTAATTCATTGCACGAATACGCGGTTTTCAGAATTTGTTCTGCTTGTTCATCGGTTGTATTAATTGTTTTCCTATCCGTTAACGAACTCTTAATTTCCGAGGGGTCGTCTGCTGGAACATCCGGCATCATTTCGACTTCGATAAGATCACCGTTTTTGAGACTGGAGTAGCACCATCTCAAATATTTAGTTTCTTCTGAATTGTTCGTGTCATATCCTCTCAGAAAGATATCCATTTTAGGTTTCCCGGAGCCGATATTATCGCTTAGGTTTATATGAGCTCCAAGATGGCCTTTACCAACAACTTCACCTGTGGAAAGGTGCTGTCCATTTATTAAAATACGTATTTTCATTCTCATTACCATCCAAAGAGCTAACGGTTGAGCTAACCTACCGGCGCTGGTTTTTTGAACCTGCACAGAAATTCACGCAAATCGGCATAAATCGCCCGGTTAGGTTCCGGGTAAAGGCACTGCTTGCGCAGCGCCCTCCCCGCAGACCCGTACTTGAAGATTTCCCTCATACGGTTCCTCGGTTCCAACCCTTTTTACCGGATTGCAAACCAATCAGGCACCACTCCGATTGGCGCATAACTTTGCTGCCCGTTAGGTTAATCAGATATTGTGGACTATCCTGGGTGTAGGCAATGGAAAGCTTGTTCGGATTTTCTCGAACTTGTCCCAGCTGATACCACCCTTGTGGCTGCGGCGGCTGAGCCAGAACCGCCAAGCCTTCTCGGCGTGCTCAAATACAACCTCAAGGGGCTTGTAGTTGCCACGCACTCCGAAGTACAGGTAGTAGCCCCGCAACTTCGTACATAGCATTTGATATTGCTCCTTGATCGGCTCATGCCGATTTGCACGACACCACTGCCACAGCCGCTTCATATATCGCGACAGCCGCTTGCCTATTGTTTTTTTCTTTATAACCCAGTAGCCTCGAAGGGATTTTGACCAGTAAAAGGTAAAGCCCAGAAAGACAAACGTACCTTTTCCTTTGCCTTTTTCCTTTAACGGCGGCCTTCTAAAGTCGATGACCGCGGTCTTGTCCGCATGAAGGGCCAAGCCATACTCATTAAAGCGCTTTGGCAGTACATTCATTATCCGTTTGGCGTCCGACTTAAACTCACAACCGATGATAAAGTCATCCGCATAGCGAATGATGAAACATTTCCCCCTCATTCGAGGCAATGCTTGCTTTACAAACCATTCGTCAAGCACATAGTGCAGGAATATGTTTGAAAGCACCGGTGAAATCACTCCGCCTTGAGGCACTCCCTTGCCGGGATAGGAAAGAATCCCTTCTTCCATCACCCCGGCGTTCAACCATTTGCCAATCAGACGCAGCATCCCACCGTCATTGACCCTTCGCTTGATAAACTCCCGAAGCCACTTATGGTCAATGTTGTCAAATAGTCCTTCAATATCTGCGCTAACTATCCAGCCTATGTTCAGCTTCCGGCAATCCTCACGGATCTGGTGGATTGCCTTGTGCTGGCTGTGGCCCTTGCGAAAGGCGTGGGAAAACTCATAAAAGTTTACGTCATAGATGACGCTCAAGATGGTAGACGCTGCCCTTTGGACGATTTTATCCTCCAGGGCCGGTATACCGATCGGCCTGAATTTTCCCCCTTCCTTGTCGATCCAGATCCGTCTGACCGGTGTGGCAACGTACTGACCTCTGCGCAGCCGTTGATATAGATTATAGAGGTTTTCATCAAGATTCCTGGCGTACTCCTTGGCCGTGATCTTGTCAACACCGGCTGACTTTTTCTTACGAACCTGACGGAAGGATTTCTTTAACAGGTACAAATCAATCCTGTCGACCACAGAGGTGAATACAATTTCCGGCTCACTCTCTGCCGGCATTCTGATCCGTAGCAGCGATGATTCGCCCTCAAACAGCGGCGGAACATCTCCTGACGGACCTGCATCACTCTGACCGCAATCGCCAGCAACCTTTGCCGCAATTCCTTGGTTTTCTGTGGATATGGTTGGTGACCTCTGAGTATCTCCCATAGTTCCTACCAAAGAAACGTTATACCCGGCTTCACCTTTCCTGCAGTGGGTCGCTTGGGCTCCGCTTCCCCACCTTACCGTCCAGATTTACCTTCCTGGACATCGGTACTATGATCCGCTAAGACTTCCAGATGCCTATCTCGAGTTCGTTCGCTTTTCGCTATCCTCCCCCGGTACCTTGTTTGCTCCTTTGCTTTCGCTCGCTGGTCAGGTTAGAGCGCCCCTTCCCAACGCCTGGATTCCGCCTCGTTGGCTGACCGGCACCCGTCAACCGGATTATTGTAACACAAGGAAAACATCTGGATCTCCCGAGTTCCCAAGCTACCCCCATGAATGCATGCCCTGGTCTAAGACCCCGGTGGTGCCCCTCATGCTTGCCATAACGTATGCGGGGCTGCTGCCTTCCGACCGCTTAACGCCGTCGGCTTTCTCCCAAAAAAAGCGGGATTATCCTAATGACCACAACTATACATTTTTCGGGGCTCAATACAAAGCCTGTATCCTTGATCCATCCAGCTTCGGACTCTCCTCTCGGAGTTTGCCCGCGGACTTCACTACTGATCTGGTGGCTAACCTTTAATCAGGTGGGACTCGGATCAACATTGGTCCTCACCCACTGGGTAACAAGGTCGAATTTCATCCCATCAACGGGAATCCCAACGACTTGAGTTTATCTCGGCACGACCACTGATTGGTTGGGCCTTGCTACTATTTTTATCGCTGATCGGCCTTGCGATTCCGGAGGTCGAAGGCTTTTTCTTGCTCGAACCAAATCGTCATCTCTTTATAAAATGGTATCAGACTCTTGAAAGCGAACGCTACCCGACCCACAGCCTTATATTGAGCTTCGTTCCTCATCCTGAATATAGCTGTCGCTGTATCCGGTAGATCATCTGATTTTGAAATCTCGACTGTAAACCGGTCCTTTGTGAGCTTATGTGCGGCTAACCTCATGAAATGGATCTCATTTTCAGTTGGTCTCTCGAAAAACTGTATTTCGACTCCTGTTACCATAGCTATTCTGTATTCGTATCCTCGGCGCCCAACGGTTTGAGGTAACCTGCCGGCCACAAGCCTTTCAAGCCTGCACTGGCCTTTACGTAAAACCGCGATATTTTCCGGTCAGGTTCAGCGATTTGTTGGGCGCGGCTATTGAGCAACTTAGTGACGTTTTGTGTCTGCAAGCGCAGCAATAACACCTAATCCAATATAGACTGTTCCGACCAAATACCGTTCGATCTGCACAAAAGAGCGAGAGTTTTTAAGCAATTGTCCAACTGTACCTGCTAAAAGAGCATACGGGCTGTCTGTTACTATGGCCATAAGCACGAAAAGACAACCGAGTATCAACAGCTGCAGAGTAATTGAGCCATTTGTTGAATCGACGAATTGGGGCAAAAAAGCGAAGAAAAATAAAGCCGTCTTTGGATTGAGTATGGCCACCAGCACACCTTGGCGAAAAATTTGTATCAGCCTCTGACGCTGGAAAGTCGTCGGCTGATGCGAGGTATCTCGTGTAAATATTCGGCGTAGTCCGAGATAAACGAGATAGGCGGCACCCAGGTATTTGACCATGGAGAAAGCCGTTGCAGAAGATACGAGTATAGCAGACAATCCCAAAGTAGCTGCGAATACATGCACGAGATTGCCGACCTCGATACTTAAAACTGACACAAACCCAGCCAACCGGCCCTGATCCAAGCTACGCGCCACGATATAAAGTACCGCGGGACCCGGCGTGATCAGAAGGATGAAGGCCGCCAATAAAAATATGGACAGGTTTGGTAAGCCGATCATGACACTTTTTCCGATTAGTTTTTAATCTTACTTCGACGACGGAACGTATAATAGCGCCCAACGTTCGCCACTGAGCAGCGGCCTAAATAAATTTCAAGCTTGCAGGGCATTTACGAAAAACCGCTATCTTCACGCCGTCTGCTCAACTGGCTTGTTCTGCCACGGGTTTTCTGCAAACATCTCGTTTTACCCTATGTCTGCATATGGCCCTGGCTGACCGCAATAATCGCATGGAAGGCTGACGCCATAAGTACATTTATTGCAGTTATCGCAATGCCATTCCCGCCAATCTCGACATGCGCCACAAACTTCACAGTGCCAAGTATGGCTATCCGGAACGACATCCGACCAACAAAATGAGTACCAATAATCTTCATCACATTTTGAGCATGTGTAGTTTGCAATCATTTTTTTTAAAAGGACCTTTTCGCAGCCACATGGGAGTTCTAACAGAGTAGCCAGATCCGCTGCCGTTAATTTATTGTAAAAGTTGATGTTTTGTATAGCGCATACAGACAACGCCTCAACGTCCAGTCCGTTGAGAGGGTTTTGGCACGCCTGACATCCGCAATCTTCATTACAAGGTTGATTATTTTTTAAACAGGCGCAACGACGATTCTTACAACCGGATTTGCAATTACAGGTAACGATAGTTTCCATTTGATCCCCGAGTTCTATAATTAACTTGGGTTAGTGGCAGAACGGTGAGGTAAGCAGCCGGCTAAAGGCAGGTCGAATCTGAACCAAATTCCCGTGAGCCGCGATAGGTCTCCGGTCTGCTTAACCGACTGGTTGTGCGGTCTTGATGCCCTTGGTTTTCGCGTAAACAAACTCAGGGTCTAGGTCGACACCGCAGTCCCATTCAATTGTGTCAAATGCAATCTTAACCTGCTCGAAAGCGCCAGGAACCTTCAAGCGGTTAAAGCCGCCGAAATCAAGAAACGGCTTCATGTCCAGCGTTCCATGTTCACCGTTTTCAAAATCGATTGATAGCGTGAAGTCATCACAAGGAACAACTTTTTTTATAGACAAATACATTGGTTTTCACCTTATTGAAGGGGTTGGATTTTAAATGGCTCTTCTCCGTTCATCACCAGTCTCCAGTTGGCTAGAAGCTCATCCTGATGCAACTCAGCCCAAGCGAGAACAAGCTTGCTTTGTCTTGAAGGTAGATCACCCTCAATTATTTCACAAGTCCGAATATCTACGATGGCCTTGTATTCTGCGTAGTACGCATGGAAATGGGGCGGCGGATGTTCACCAGGTGCAAAATACATTCTTATGATAATGCCATAAAACATTGAAATTGTGGGCATGATGTGCTCCTATGATTGGATTCAACATTTATTTCTTTAACGCTGACTATTTCCTACCAGCACAACGGTTGAGGTAACCAGCCGGCCATCTTGCCTTCGTGTCGGCAATGACTTTTACGCAAAACCGCATAATTTTCCCGGTCTGGTTCAGCGATTGGTTGGAAATACCGCGGGTTCATTGCGACGGACTTGGCGCTATGGGGATTCAATGGTGACTGGCTTTGCGAAAAAGCCGTTTGTTGATCTGAAAACGCCGTCTGCCCCAGACGCATATTTGCAATGAAGCCACGGCTTAACGCTCATATTCGTGAGATAAAAGCCTATGTTGCTGTTATTGCGTAATTTTAGCAACAGGTAGGGGCGCGGGTCAAGAACAAACCTTGTTGGCCACAAAAACATTATGCCGCCTGTTTGAGATACGGCATCAGTAATGGCGGGGCACCTTGATGAGGTATCATGCCGGTGGGTTTGTGAATTGAGCTGATCACCAAACGTTTGCCGCAGACCGGGCACAGCTCCGGATGATCGTCGCTGTTTTTAAAACAATCTTGCCATTCAAGGTTGTCCGGCTCTTCGATGGGTTGTTGGCCGCAAAACGCACGGCATTTTTCCAATTCGTGCTTTTTATTCTGGCTATATAGGCCGTATGAGCGGACCAAAACCGCTTTGGGTTTAGGAACATGCTTCAACAACCGATCGATAAATTCATCGATGCCAAGGGTCATCAACTCACGCTTTTTGCGACCGATGTTAAAGGTCACTTTGTTGTCGGCAACGGCTACAATGCGAGTGTTTGAAATCGGGCCGCCTCGAAGATAGCGCCCAAGATAGGTCACAACCCCTTTGCCATGTGGATACTTGTCACAGATCCGGACGTTCCATTTCTTGCGGCCAATCTTGTTCATCAGATTCTTGACCTGCTGGGGGCGCTTGCCATCGGGCAAAACCAACTCGCCGTTGTTTAGCGCCTTAAGGATTGCCTTGCGTACATGTTTGCGGAAAGTGTCTTTGATTAAATCATAAGGCAACAGAAAATCCTTTACAGCACTCTTCAATTCTCCCGCTGCCGACAGCCCGCAGCCGGTAACCCAACAATGAACGTGGGGATGGACCAACAACGTCCGGGTCCAGGTGTGAAGCGAAGCGATAATACCGGGCTTGGCTCCCATGTATTTTTCATCGCCGAGCAGCTCAAACAGCGTATCGCGCGAACCGGTGAAAAGGATTTGGGTCATCAGCCGGGTATTGAAATGCCACAAAAACCGCAGTTCATCGGGTATGGTAAATATGACATGAAAATGATCGCAGCGCAAAATTCTAGCCTTTTGTTTAGTAAGCCATTTTTGAACCTGAAGGTAAGCGCACTGAGGACATATCCTATGCTTACAGGAGTTATACCATACACGCTGATAGTGACCGTGCGGGCATGCCTGGGTGTGACCGCCCAAAACCGCAGTGCGGCATACCATGAGGCAATGAGCCGCTTCGCGGACAAAATCAGGTAATAAATGCAGCTTCTCATAGGCGGCATATCCCAATAACAATATCGACTGAACTGTTGGGTTAATCATAGTATGCGACTTGTAAATAACAATTATAAAATTGTCAATATAAATATGTACATTGAATAAACATCAAAAGGCAAGATAGGCGATTTGAATGGGAAATGAGGAAAATCGGTTTGAACTGTTTGATTTCAGGGGGGGTAAAAATGGTGTAATTAGCTATCCGCGCTAGCGGTATGTCCAACGCAAAAGTGAGCAGCGGCCCAAACTAATTCCAAGCCAGCAAGGCCCTTCCGTAAAACCGCTATCTACACGCCGTCTGCTCAACTGATTTGTTGTGCCCTCTTTGTACCTATGATCATGGGCTGGAAGAACCTGTCATCCAATCTGCGGACGTCAACGAAGCCGGCGCCTCTCATTAATTTCATGAGCGAAGAAATGGTCACGGCATAGTACGTGGACCTAAATGCATGTGTGCGGCAGACAGGCTCACCACGATCTTCTAAAAAGTAGAATGTCACATCGTATATTGGAGGACGGGGGTCCCAAACCTGCCAGAGCAGCCACCGAATACCTTCTTCCTCCCGAATACCATATGGCTTAACTTGTTGCTTTGACAAATCTTCTTTCTCATAATCTCGAACAGTGATTATGCAGCCGCCCCCTGGTCGGGTGCAGGAATAGAACTGCTGCATAGCAGCAAGAATATCCTCATTCGAAAGAAGGTGTGGTACGGAATTGTCGCATGAAATCACGACATCGAACTGTCGTTGGTGATGGTCAAAAGCCCGACGCATATCCGCGACCGAGAAATCAACAGAAAGCTCTCGCTGGGCGGCCTCCTGCTTGGCCCGGTTGACCTCCTCAGGTGACAGGTCTGATGCTGTGACAACATAGCCGAGTCCGGTTAGGCCAAGTGTTTGCGTACCGATACCGCAAGAAACGTCAAGAACCTCAGATGCGGCGCCCCACATTTCATGAATTACGGAATCTAGCATATCGGCTTGACGCTTTAAGCTCTTGCCCCAATCCGGATAAACCAAGTGATACAGTGGTGTAAGCCCTGCATAAAATTCGTTAGAATTTTTCATTGTATTTTTCATCGATACGGGCACAACGGTTGCGGATCACCTGCCGGCCATATGCTTATCGAGTTTTCACGGCCTTTTACGATTAACCCGCAGGCTAGTTCCGGTCAGGTGCATCCGTCTTGTTATGCCTTCGCTGGCTTAATGTAAAAACGACATTCCTTATCCCCAGTCAGTGTCAAATATGAGGTTATGCAATTTTCTTATTTTGCGCTTAGGATTCAGTCATCTATACCAGTAGCATCCCTTAATTGAGCATTTACTCTTCCAGCAGAAACCGCCATTACAATAGATAGTGCAGCTCCAATTTCCTTTTCACTGACTCCCTCTTCCTTAGCCACGCTAAGGTATTCTGCCATTCAAGGGTAACAACCGAATGCGATAGCGGACGCGAAATGTATTAATAGAGCCTGCGCATAAACTTAAAATTGATCAGAATAAATTACAAAATTGTAGGTCCAACATTTTAAATTTGGTCAATGTTCTTTGAAAAATTGGTTAAAGCAGCAATCTGCTGTGCTTCAGGTTA
>Ga0209149_1000844_pt1 | contig 13981 bp, 10 predicted proteins | sample WorMetTyACAVOLI2_FD_187423 | JGI IMG/M metagenome (GOLD analysis project Ga0209149, IMG submission 187423) | Marine gutless worms symbiont microbial communities from Max Planck institute for Marine Microbiology, Germany - Olavius algarvensis... ... | reverse complement strand
CACGTATGAGTTGGAGAAGGAATGGTGGCATGCCAGATCCTCGTAGTGCCTTCCATAGTGCTACCCTGTCAACTGAATCAAATGCTGACTTAATATCAATATAAGCCACGTCAAGTTGTCTATTAACATTTCGGTGTAACTCTGCCAACAATCTCAAGGCTAATATGGCATCCATAGTAGACCGCCGGGCGATACAAAAACAAATTGTTGAAATGATGTTCATACTTTTTTGAAGTTTTCATTGACTTATGACTTCGGCTTATACGTTGTACATGTTTAAATGTTACGTGACTTTGCCGTTGTATTGTGTATGTGTCATAATACGTTTGCATGGCTAGATTTTAGTGTTTGAGTACTTGTGTGCATTAATAACTGTGATGGGTCATGGATGGGTCACTAGTGGGTCATGGGTCACGGTTCTGATGGGTCAATGGGTCATGGGTCACTCCCCTTGACCCATTGCCTGATTTCCATGTGGGATTAGCTTCGGTGTTTGAACAGCTGATAGGCAGGCTACTGACTTAAAGTACAGCCGACTTGCACCTTCGACGCAATGATGAAAAACACACGCACGGCAGACGCTATCTATGTTGGAGACGTGCAACATGATTCCGGTCCGCCATTCCGGAGGTCAGCAATGACGATCTAGCACTAACCCTTACTACTGAACCGGTATATAAAAATATTTTTTTACCTGGGGAAGGGGCTCTGCCTCCTCCCCAGACCCCTCCCCCGCATCCCACCACCTTACTGCTAGGCCTATAACTGGCACTAACCCTTACTACTAAACCCTTATATAATTTTTTTCGCCTCACTGTCCGGAATGGCGGACCCCCGGAATAGCGGACCTCCGGAATGCATGGTCTCGTGGGGATGCACATCACGCTCGACTTTGTGACGGTTTGCATGTTATTAAATTTTGTGCTTTTGACATGTCTGTTACTATTCATCTCTCATCACTGACCAATTCCTCCATCAGTGTCTTCAAACCCCGTGCAAACCTCGATGCCAGCAGTTTCAACATTTTGACTGCTGTGAGCCTTTTAACGCAGTTATTACCGCGCGACGCGTATGCGTAAAACACATGCACGGCATGTTCGTTTGTTCGTTTACTATGCCGTGGCAAGATAATCTGTCTGTCCGTCCGTCCGTCCGTCCGTCCGTCACACGCGGGTATTCTGTCGAAGTGGCTAAACATATCATCAACCTTTTATCACCGTCGGGTGACCACACCATTCTAGTTTTCCCACACTAAACGGGATGGCAGTACTCCGATGCGGACCCGCTAATGGGGGCGTCGAATGAGAGGGGTATAAAAAATCACGATTTTCGACCAATATCTCGCTTTATCTCGGAAAACATGCAAGATAGAGCCATAGTTACCATGGAAGGCGAATAAAAAGCCGCATCCAAGCTTTCGAATGGTACCAGTTACCTTGAGTGACCTCTAACCCAGATTTCAACGTCAAGTAACTCGAAAACGGTACAAGATAGAGCTATAGTCACAATGGCGGACCAATAGACAGCCGTATATGGTCTAACGAACGGCGCCATTTTCAAACGATGCCTATCTCCAGTTTCAAGGTCATGCCATTCTTTAACGCTGAATATTTCAGAAACAGTACGAGATACAGACATAGTTTTAATGGAATACCAATAGGGACTTACACACGCCCCACTCAACAGTGTCATTTCGAATGACCTTTAGTGACCTTGAGTGACTTAGCAAAATATTCAATGACACGAAGCGTCGCGCGGTCTCTCTGCGACAACTCTGTCCTGTACAATATGGGCTTATCATCCCCAGACCTCCTACTGCAGCCGTATCACTTCCCAAGACAGTCCGGCGCCTGCGACTGAAGCCTAAAGGTCCATTCACACAACAGTGCGCCGAGCTGCGCTGCACTAGTTAGTTACTTTTTTAACCCTTTAGAGTGTAAAGGTAGTTATAGTGCCACATCGAATAATATGAAGTCTGTACACTGGCCGTTGATGGGTGGGCTGTTACATTTGGCACAGCGAAGAGGGGACTGGGCGGGGCCGCAGCCCGCCCAGGCCCCTCCTCGCTGTACCAAATGTAACAGCCCACCCATCAACGGCCAGTGTACCAATTACCGTATTGCTGCATAACGGTCCGTTGCTCTGCGGTTTTGATGTGCTTATTAAAGGGTTAAGTTTCTGTTCGCAAATGTGGGGGGCTTTATGCAATGGCGATGTCTTGTTTGTCCGTTTGTCCATCTGTTTGTTTGTTCGTTTGTTTGTCGTTTGTGAAATTTAAGTCATTCGCTACGTGGCAGCACCTGTCGGCGAGTGGAGGTTCATCGTATCGACTCCGATACATTCGTTTACTATCGCAGCGACTAATTATAGTTTTGTGTAGGTTGTAGCCTATCGCTGTGGTATGTATTTTGACAGAATTCACGAACGTGTCAGACGGACAGATAGACAGACAGACACCGCATGACGGCATAGGCCGCGCTTGCATAGCATCGCGCGGCAAAAATATGAATGATGGATGGAAATCGCAGGAATGAAGGCCGAGTTATGCATGTAGTCAAATTAATGACTATTGATGGAATATGGGAGGAGTGACTTAGACTTAGACATGGCTGGCAGTCGTGAGCAAATTACAAAGACGCACACACATGTACATACCACTGTGATCACTACAACCGATGCTGCGCTGCTGCTGCTGCTGTTCTAGGCGTTCGCGATGATTGATCAAGATCGTGATGGCATCATTGGATCTGACGACTTGGCAGCAATCTACAACCAGATAGGTAAGTGGGGTGCAGTGGTCCAAATGGTAGACTATCGGACTCGTAACCGAGAGGTTGCGGGTTCGACTCACACCCGGTCCACTGCAAGCAACCTTGAGCAAGTTGCTAATCTACTGTATGCTCAGATCAACTCAGCCTCCTACCCTCATCATCATCATCATCAGATCGCGTATAGACAGCAGAGGTCCGTTGCGTCAACCCGGAGTGGCCACGACGACGAGCCTTAGACTATTCAGCACGAATGCTGAAGGGTGTACCATCGCCGATCTGCTCGTCCATGAATAAATTAAAAACAAATAACGCGGGCGTCCTGGCTGTTGGCGCCAACAAGGACCAAAGCGGTGGGCAGTTCTTGCTGCTGCGACCTGTGATAATGCGCGGTGGGCTGGAGTGTGGTCATCGAGTCTCACCACATGGCCGAACAGTGAGTTTCGTCTCTTGGCGATGACATCCCGAACAGAGGAAAGGTTGGGACGGGACGGGAAATGAGTAGTAGCTTCGGTCACTGGATGAAGGCCTAGTGTAGCTGATTGGGGCGATGGTGTGTCTGCTAGCTGCACCGTGGGTCCAATTGTCCGTTAGCGCGGGCAATGGATGACCACATGATGCGCTGTGGCACCATTGGCTCATGCCAATCAGCTGTCACTTCCGAGATTGTAAAGCGCTGCTGGTCACGAGTCTGACTCATGTAAGCGGCGCTATAACGTCTTAAGAACAGTACACCGTGAAGTACACTTACGGCCTATAAATCAAACGGTTGATATGACAGTTAGCGCAGCAATCTAATTTTTCATCAGATCTACCCTTTCAGAAAGTTGGTAATTGTTGGGACTGACATTAAACTGCCATGTGACCAGTGGCGTCGCCAGACCCAAGAGATTTGGAGGGCAGAGGTTATGGGGTCTGGGGTGAAGCCGCCAGAAGCCGACCCTTAGGCCTATACACGATTTATAGTTGCGAAAAGTCGCTATTTTCACTACAATTTACAGAATTCGACCAGCCGGGGCATGGAAGTTTTTTGCGTGTTTCATGGTTCACTGTTGCAGACTGACAGGGTAGCTGGCTTTTAGGCGCCCGACCCCCCATTTATTCGAAAAATATTTCTCGTCGGATCTGCGCGAATCTCAGGATCGGGTCTGGCGGCGGTTGGGGGGCAGTTGCCCCATTTGCCTCCCCCCGTGGCGACGCTAATGCATGTGACATTCGGTATTTACAAGCTCAGCTGTCGCGACGCACCATGTCGTGACGCACCATGATTTATTCAATGTTATGCGTTGCCTAAAATATTTTATCGGCCCAGAATATTTATGTCCTTCAGAGCATCATAAACGTTTGCTGTATTTCGTGAATATAAACACAGTTGATTATTAGTGGATTCACTCAGAGTTCACACCATCATGTTGTTGCTGGCACAGTTGATATAGCTTGGTTTAAATATGTTTTATTAGAAAAAATATTGAATATATAACGTAACATTACGTGCGATGTTAGGGCGAGAACCTGACCCCAAAGTCATCAAGGAGATGCTGGCGGAGTGTCCTGAGAAACTCAACTTTACCCATTTCCTCACGCTGTTTGGAGAGAAACTGCACGGTATATTATTCACGTAGCACTGTCTGTATCTTATCCACCTACGACATAATGAGCCTAGGTATGTGGCTTTTTTCTAGATGCTGCTAATAGTATCGCTAACATGACGTGTCCCACAAAAAGTACACATGTGTAGCCAGCAAACACGGAATGCACTAAACTTAGGATAGCAGGACCCTGGACGAAGTCTGAATGGCATTTCCAGATTCGCCGGGAAGTATTTTGAAACAACCGAGTTATCAGTCTTCAAATCTTGACAACAACAAATCGCACTGTAGGCCTACAACAATGAGACTGAATCCATAAAAAGTAGCCTAACCCCTTGCGTGCTTTTCATTATCGTTGTGAAACAAACTCGGACGTTCATCATGTTTTTGCTGCATAATCACAACAAACATATTGGTCACGTGGTATTACTGTTTCCAGATTCTAGCCGTGCTTTCTTCCGCTGCCTCGCCTTACTGTAGACCTGCTGCAGATCTTCCGTATCAGTTTGTTCAATCCTCAGTGTCCAGTTGGTTGCGTGGCGCAGTGGTAAAACGTCGGTCTTTGACCGGCGAACTTTCCGTCCTGCACTCGACCTACAGCTGACTGGTGACCACTTATGTGGGTAAACCGTCTGCTACACGTCAACCAAATAGGCCAACTCAGCCTTTCATCCTTTCGGGGTCGATGGATGAGTAGTAAGCTGCAAGTAGACGGACGTTATCACAAGTCAGTGGTGGCGCCATCTGGTGAACGCTTACGAGGTAAAGGCAGGCATGGTGTAACTTGCAAGTAAAACTGTGCGATCCATGCCTGAGCACCTTAGAGGTTTCACGACTAGGTGCTATATGAATCCACGTTACCTTTACCTTACCTTCACCTTTGTTCGGAAATTTGGCTTCGAGTTTCTTTGCACTGTAGCTTTTCTATTACCTCAAAACCTTAATTAAAACTCGGTCCTCCTCCGAAAAAGTCATGTTTGTTTAGAGAAAATCGTGATGGTTGTCACGATATTACTTCCTGGCAGGCAGGTAAAATAAGTAATGCAAAGTTGGGAAGTGTGTTACTGTTATGTTGTCGTCAACTTAACACATTAATAATTCGGTCGTTCACAGACTTTTCGGACAAAATTTGGCATTGTCATTTAGAATTCGTCCGTGGTCTGTTATTGTCGCACTCCGCTATGCTATAGCGCGACTTAGCTACAGGCGGCATGTCTGTTCGTCTGTCCGTCCGTCCGTCCGTCCATCCGTCCGTCACACGCCGATAATGCATCAAATCAAAACTAATGACCGTAAAATTGTGGGTTTCCACCGTCGGGTAGCCAGAGATTGTAGTTTTTTTCAGACTAATCTTCATTCCCTAAGTCCCAGAGAAACACCTCGAGGGAGGACTTCAAACGAGACTCAATCAATCAATCAATCAGAAGAGGATTAGAGTGACCAAAGTAATGTTACTGCGAGACCACAATGTTACTGCGAGACTGGGGTGGGGAAAAACGACGAGAAACGTAGACTTGCGACCAATAAATTGTTATATGTGGGAAACGATACAAGATGGGCAATGGAAGACTAATATGAAATCGCACATGTGCTTTCTATTGCTACTAATATCGATGACGTTGAATTACCCTGACCTAGATCTCAAGGGTACGTCATTATTTGACGTTGAATATCTCAGAAAAGACACGAGATAGACACATGGTTAGTTACTACAGATTATTAATAGAAAGTGACATGTGGCCTATTCGACTGTGCCATCGGCAGTGACCTTGATTGACCTTCAAGGTCATTTCAACTATTTTTGTCTAAGAATAAGAATGGCGTACTTTTTCGATATATGATAGAAAGTCCAGACGATCCAAGGAACGATGACCTTGAGTGACCTTTGAAGATCATTTCAGGTGCTATAACGGTTTCATTGTCTGTATATCAAAAATACATCATACTGATCTAAGAAGTCAATTATATACATGTGAGCAATTACTTCGACTGTCGTATTTGACCGGAAAGACTGTTATAATGATGCTGAGCGCGACTTGTTAGCCATAGCTATTTTTTTGTATTCGTTTAAATATAACTATTCGCTGCATAACGTTCAAACATTTACTAGTACACGTCACAGATGCAGCCCGCGCTAAGTCCTACATCCCACGAACTTACACGTACACAACTAAAAATTCCAAGGCCAAGAAGATTTTTCATTAATTGCACATAAAATTAGAAGTAAACTTACAACGGACGGACAGTAGTAATGCGTAATTTTGCCGTCTCTAGGGAGGGTCGCATAATAATTTCTCAAAATATTGAACTATTTGCTTCAATGAAGAGCAAGTAGTCTTGCGAACTGCGAAAAAAATCCTGTGATTTGTATTGTTCGTGACTAACGGTGTAAAACTGTAAGGCGCCTGTTCTCATATCACGCCCAGGCCCCTCCGTTTTAGGGTACGCACTTCGGGGCCTACGGGGGACTCTTCGCGGCCAGAAGGGGAGGCAGAAGAAAAGGTCAAACTCCATTCAGACAACTTGAGCGGTCTATGCTGCAGAAGGCGGGGCATATCGTCTCGGTAGTCGTTGAGGCCGATACTGTTGTTATCGCGCGTCAGTGTGCTGACGCGCGATATTTATCTAGCAATTCTGTCCGTCCGTCTGTCCGTCCGTTTGTCCGTAACGCTCCAGTATCAGCTGAAAACGGCTTAACATATTGTCACAGTTTTTTCACCTTACGGTAGCCCAATCAGTCTAGTTTTACCGGCATCAAACATCTTCACGAAATTCCCACGGGGTCACTCCCTGCGGGGGCGCTAAATACAGGTGGGTATAAAAATCTCGCGATTTTCTACCAATAAGTTCTTGCAGACGATACAAGATAGCGCCATAGTTACTGTACATATGAAAGGCGAATAGGAAACCGTATCCAAGTTTTCAAAGGGTAGCATTTTTAATGACCCTGAGTGACCTCTGACCCACATTTCAAGGTCACGATAATATTCAACGTCAAATAATTCGACTAATAGTGAGTCGTGTATGATCTACCCAATGGTTCCGTTTCCTGTGACCTTGAGTGACTCTTACCTAGATTTCAAGGTCACGGAGATGCCTTCGACGAATTGTGTGCGTAGCTGACGATCTGTTTGCGATAGCTAAGTTCTTGTTTTACAGCTGATGCAGTTGACGTTGTTGCTGTTGCTGTGGCTGATAATGTCATGTAGGCACTGACAGTGAGTCGACTCTGCGTGATGCTTTCGTCATGTTTGATGAAGAGAAGAATGGAAAACTCTCCGAAGAATAGTGCGTTAACAGAACATACAGCCTATGTAATGTATTTCTGTGGATAGATTAAGTGACGCTGCGGAGCTGTATACTTCACGTGCTAAGTGAACCGTATATACATTGTGTTTAAAAAATGGAACGGCTACGATTAATATGGCATACCTTCACCAATTCACAGCATTTACTAATTATTTTGTTAGAGAGAAAGATCTTATTCAATTCTCAGTTGATATGACTGCGTTAAAAAGTATTTAAATTCCTTAGAAGCTGCGTGGTTTCCTTAACAACAGTAGCGACTTGACACACCCGGACAGCGAATTTCTGGGCTGACTTCGAACAACGTATTATCGACAAGGCAATAAGCGAGTAGTAAAACGATTGTGGGCGTGTGTCAAGGCCGAAAGACTGCACTTCGAACACTTGTTGTAACCTTTGACATCGCACATTGTTCCGATAGAAACACTGTTTGTTTAAAAGATTTAAATTTCCTGTTCATAAGGCAGCATCGACCAGTGGAATGACGCGTACTTGAGGATTGCTATGCTTCAGCTGGTAGACTGCTGTGAAAACAACTGTCTTCTACTATCGAGGCTTCTATGTTGGTGTTAGTAGTATTTTAGTAACACCAGAGGAAAAAAATCCTGTGATTTGTATTGTTCGTGACTAACAGTGTAAAACTGTAAGGCGCCTGTTCTCATATCACGCCCAGGATCAGCTATTTAAGAAATCAAAGAACTCTTAAGAGTTCTTTGATTTCTTAAATGCTGATCCTCTGGTGTTGCTGTTTTCTGTAATTCTGTCGTCTGTCTATCTTGTACATGTAGCCTATATATGTTTTGCATTGTCTAAGTATGTTTGTGCGTTTGTGTTTGTGTTTTTGTGCTGCTTTCTTTGGCGAATAAACGTATTCAATATTGTACACAGATTATCTGTGAAATTTTATTTAAATTAAAAAAACGTTTTATCAAATTATACCAAAATATCGTATTCATAGCGGTCTTTTTTATACACAGAACGTTAAGTCGCTACTGTTGTCATGGAAACTGCGCAGATGGTTCTAAGCCAATTTAAAATTTTTAACACAGTCAATTATTGTAAATTGAATAAGGTCTATCCTTACCTAAAATAATTAGTAAATGTTGTGAACTGATGAAGTTATGAGGTCATAATTTAATCTTAGCCGTCCGGTTTCATTTGAGACACACTGCGTGTATAATTTTGTTCTACTCATGTTGACTCCCGCAGCTTGTAAACGATCTTTTGCACGGCCTGCTGTCGATGATGCATGAATTGAAATGACTACAAAACTTGCTTACTTACTTACTTACTTAACTCAGACAACAACAACTATAACTTAGTCGTGGATTTCGCTTTCATATGTAACGAGTATTTTGAAATTTTGTAATGTATTTTGCTATATCACGAACTAAAATGCGAAAAGGCGATTTTTGAAGTCGTGACGTATAATAAATGAAACGTCGAGTAAACCAGGCCATAAGTGTATATTGTAGTCCAGAATGACGTCGTTGTTTTCGATTTGTACGTACACATTATTGTAGAATTGGTAGGTTTTATATTACTGAAAGTCGTGACTGTGGTTGTGTAATGTGTATGTAGTGTCAAAGACTTGTTGATGAATGTTGGAGATCAGTTCGGTAAAGACGAAGTAAGTTTGGCAACATATAGTCGCCTAGTTCGCGTATAGGCCTGCCCCAATCAATTGGCCTACCTTTTATATTTGCACAGTCACGTGGACCCGTACAGCGTATGTTTTCTCAAGTCTAAAGCCCAATGCACAGCGGAAAACTCGACTTATCTGCGATTTCCAGTTTATTTGAGTTTAGTTTCCGCTGTGCGTTGGGCACGAGACAGCAGTGGCACAACAGTCAACTAGAAGTTGTAGTCGTCGCTACGCTCTCGACTACATTGTAGGCTGAAAGTTGTCTTGCAGTTGTTCTCCGTAGTCTAACTCGAGTTGCACGTTTATACCAAATTGTGTGCAAAATTAATATCTTCGTCCAGTACGGAGATAATTATTAACATTTCACTAAATTCAATATGGCCGACGTCCGCCATCTTGGATTTGTTGATGGTCAATTTATGGTGATTATTCCGTATGAATATTTCGTCATGATTGGCTTACCAGTGTTGAAGTTAAAAGTGTTTGAATTTCTTGTCGTTCACGCTTGAAACATAGGCTTAAAATTTCGTTTTTGGAGGTTTGGCCCCCAATCGTAAACGCCCCCAAAAGGCACATCCTTGCGCGCGGAATGACGCGTTTTGAGCCTGTCTTTGGCCTAGATCGGACGTGCCGTGCCATGTACTAGCATTGTGCATATAAACAGGCATTTCCCATAGGCAAAAATTTGGGCAACTATGGGGGTCCCTATAGCTCCCGTAACAGAAGTCGCGTGGAAAGCCCACTAGCAAAAGGCACCCCCTTGGACCTTCTACTACTAGATGAAAATGTGAAAATGGGGAAATGTGACGCCCTGAAGCTCCGAAACCGTACGTCGTACAAAGAGTTGACCTACATCGGAAACTCCTTGCTCTTGGACTTTAACGTAGATGAACAGTATCTCTCTGCAGTGCGTCCACTGGGCTGTAGGCTGGTCTGAGTAAGGTACATGTTTGGCCCTTTCAATTTTGAGGTTTTGGGGCAAATAACCTGGAATTTTTTCGAAACTTTCTTCCAATTAAAAACCCGGCTGCGCAGGACTCGTCCGAGCCCCCCCCCCCATTTTGCATCGCGTCCAAAATTTAGAGAACGTTGTCGCCCCTTGATCTGTGCATGTACACCAAATTTGATCAGTATCGGTTGGGGTTTGCCGGAGTTATTTCCGAAAGATTGACTTTTCGGATCCCCGAATAATCAGTGGATTTATAATGCGCCACATTAACAGACGCTGCAGCGAAGTGATTACGTTGAAAGCCTGCAGCAGTCTACAATGAAACGCAAGACCCATTTTCTGTAGCTAGACACGATTTAAAAACTGATTGCAACAAGTGATGGACAACAGTTGTATTTATGATTTTAATGAAGGATAAAAATAAGCTAACTATACGTAGTGTAGAGCCACTCGGAACATTTATGGCTCCACCTGGCCTTCGTACGTTTGTTCGTTTGTCTGTTATCAAAAATGTGAACAAGATACTTTCAAAACGAATGAGTATTTTGCTGCAAATTGGCATAAGTGGTATATGGAGCAAGGGGGTGAAACAGTCAGGGTCAAGAGGTCAGGTCAAAGGTCAAGGTCAAGGTCACAGGACGCCGAAGTTTTATTTGGAGGCCTGACAGAGGCAGCATTCTCGACCCTTTCAGCCGAGTTATGTGTAGTGATGTGAATGAACTGGCATCAACTTCGCTTAACCCTTTAAGTAAGTAAGTAAGTAAGTAAGTAAGTAAGTAAGTAAAAAGTCGATTTATATAGCGCATCGTCGTGAAACCTCTAATAGAGTCCAGAGGCAATTATAGTGTCACATCAAATAGTATGAAGTTAGTACACTGGCTGTTGACGGGTGGGCTGTTACATGTGGTACAGCGAGGAGGGGACTGGGCGGGGCCCCAGCCCGCCCATCCCAGCCTGGCCCAGGCCCCTCCTCGCTGTACCAAATGTAACAGCCCACCCATCAACGGCCAGTGTACCGTGCACCGCATTGCTGTATAATGGTCTGTTGCTCTGCGGTTTTAGTTTTAATGTGGCTATTAACAGGTTAATGTACATCGGTTAATATCTAACTGTCCCTTCCAGTCTTACCGACATCAGGGTTCACTGAAAATATGAAATGTTTGTACGGAGTAGGCCCTACAGTACGCCATGATGAACTGTGTCCGCGATATGTTTTTGTAGATCAAGCAGGTGTGGAGGGAGGCTCCAATAGAGGGCGGCCAACTGGACTATCTCAAGTTCGTGCACATCATGAAACGAGGTGGAGACGATGAGTAGCAGCGCTGCGCAGCTGTGTGTGTTCTGCATCACACGCTGCTCTTCGTCTTTGCCGTAGGCTTCTATTGAAGATAATTTGTTGACGCTACTCCACGCGACCAGATCAGTATTAATTTGTCACTGATGCGTCCGGAGAATGCTACTAACAAGTTTAGTGTCGTCTTCGTGTCGCAGTTTTGAATGTGCTGATTTTTCTAGCTTCGATCTAGGTTATTGGTTGTGATTTCTTTCCGTGTGCATAGTTTATGTGAACAGGTCTGTGGCCCGTAAGGCGTGCTGAGTGAACTGTATTTCGACCGTTGTTAACCCTTCAATGGGCATATTAAAACCGCAACGGACCATTATACAGGAATACGGTGACTGGTATACTGGGCGTTGATGGGTGGGCTGTTACGTTTGGTACAACGAGGAGGAGCCTGGGCGGGCTGCGGCCCCGCCCAGTCCCCTCATCGCTGTACCAAATGTAACAGCCCACCCACCAACGCCCAGTGTACCGACTTCATATTTTTCTATGTGGCGCTATAATTACCTTTGCACTCTAAAGGGTTAACATGTAAGCTGAGAACTCTAAACATGTCTGTGTGATTTACATCATAGAAAATGTCTCTTTTTTATAACGTACACGATGAGCCAAAAAGTGAATCCACTCTACTTTCTGACATCTTTAGAAAGCGCCGATTTATGTGTTTGGCAGTGACCAAAGAAATAATAATAATAATAATAATAAGGCAGCCAATTTTACTGATTTTTAAATTTAATTAACAAAAATTTATTTAGACATTTTACGTATGTGAGCAAAAAAGTGGCCTCGCTTTCTGGGCCACCCTATAAATAGCTGCAACGTGCACTTGTCTCTGTAGCGTCTAGTCGTCTTGTGCATTTAAGATATTCTTAGAGTCTCAGGTGTGATAGGCAGGTAGAAATGCCACTTTAACCTAACTTTTAGCCGACCGTCACTGTAAATCCATCCATCCATCCATCCATTTATTTAATTCAGGCAGCGAGGCCCGTAAAACAATCGAAACTTGTCACAGAAAGTTTTATCTGACGTAACATCGGTGACATTGGCATAATGTATCGCAACGTCAGTCCAATACCTCTGCACTGACTGCTACTTTCGTGTTTCAGTTTTGTCAATTTGTCATAGCAGATTTCTTTTGAAGAAATTCAAGGATCACCCTGTCGCTGAATTCGTGTGTCGCTAGGACAGTATATAGCTTTCGCGTCATGTGGACCAAAATATTTAACCAAGCGTTATAGCACTGTACGGGCGAAAAATGCAGTAAGTAAAGTAATCAACATAACGTAAGGTAGCGGTCGAACAGCTGTGTTACTTACTGCTGATTCCGTTTCGTTTCTAATGCTTGTACCGGGCGAGTCTGGCTGCGTGAGTCTGGTTTACATATCGATCTGGTGAAGGTCAACGAACTGTCAGATGTGCTGTGACCATCGTATAGTGCTTGGTTGACGATTGTTCAGGCCCGTAGTCTGATAACGGGGAGGGTCGTTTTTCTTGGATTCTGGACTTTTTTCAGGGTTTGAAATTGGAGTTCCCAGTGGCTGTCTAGGTGAAACCTTGACTTTTAAAATAATAATAATCGATGGCGTTACTTTGAAGTCAAAGCTCGAAGCTACGTGGTAAGTCTACTCGATTTTATTAATTCTGTTTCATAGACGGACGATATTCAAAATGTCAACGCTCAAACAGTCGGCCGAAAAGTTGACGTTTTAGCGACGGGGGAGGGGGTCGTCCGACCGCTCCGACTCCTCTCCGCTTGGCTACGGGCCTGTTGTTTGAGACTGCATCTATCACTGTCAAGTATTTTGAGCGAATCTATTTCCACAACAATAGTTAGAACATACACTGTTTGGTCGTAAAAGCGTGTGTGCATTAAAAATAATAAATTTAGAACGTTAGCTACTGAAGTTTTGAACTTGTGTTAATTAATGACTGTTTTGACGAGATAGTTTTCGTTATCTTGAATTGCTTTCGCAAAACGCTGATCACACTTTATTACTAGCTGCTTGCTGTAGTCATTTACAGTGGAGTCGCGCGAGTGAAGCCAAGGGTCGAGCCAGAGGGAGGGAATCCCCCAGCAGGTAAGGTCTAGAAGACGGAACACCCCCAGCAGGATCAGGGAAGACTTCCTAGTGGGGAGTTACGGTGCAAAGCCCCCAAAACTGGTGTCTGGTGCAGAGTTGCACCGTGCACGACTCTTGACCCGACCCGCGGGTCGGGTCGGGTCGGGTCAGAAAATTTACAGGAAAGGGCGGGTCAGGTCGGGTCGGGTCCAGTTCGGCCAGAGGCCTAAATTTAATTTTAAAGTGCCTTGATATTTGTATTTTAATTTGCATTTTAGTCTGCACAATGTTCCAGCTGTATATTCACTATCACCCTGTAGTTTTC
>Ga0209149_1000842_pt1 | contig 13987 bp, 8 predicted proteins | sample WorMetTyACAVOLI2_FD_187423 | JGI IMG/M metagenome (GOLD analysis project Ga0209149, IMG submission 187423) | Marine gutless worms symbiont microbial communities from Max Planck institute for Marine Microbiology, Germany - Olavius algarvensis... ... | reverse complement strand
AGCAAGTGGAAGAAGACGTTGGCCTATCTGTTGGTGCTGCCTGGATCGCGGGCCAGGATCGTTCGATGTGGAGGACGCTACGACCCTCAGCTGGTCAAGCGCAGCAGTGAGTGAGTGAGTGTCTCCACAACTGAGACTGGCTATGTCAATGTTTTGTTTAGTACCGAGGTTGGCGGTGCATACACGAGAGTGAGTGCCGAGAACTGAACTACGAGCCTGAAGGCCGGCCGCGGCAGTTCTGGAAACTACGAGACGACGGGCTGTGTGACCTGGAGTGTCCAGCCGGACAGATGGAGAATCACACTGACAAGCACCGTTGTGTTAAATGTGTCGGAGAGTGCCCTAAAGGTGAGTTGCAAATTGATATTATGATTTAATTTTGGATTAGGGTATCTGATTACGTCATTGGGTGATTTCACTTTTTCGCTTGGTTTTCCACTGAGACTAATGCTGAGTCCTAAGTTTGGATGGAGCCTAAAGATGAGCCACAAAGTGAAGTGAGTTTTTTGGCTTGGTCTCAATCATCGCTCAGAAGTTAATCTAAACGCACCGATTGATTGTGCTTCAACTTCCGATACGAAATAAATACCTTTAACAGAATCCTTCGCATGGAACGATATAGCCTTGTTGTGCTGAAAGTGCCGTTAAATGCCAACTAACCAGTTGATTCTCTGTCCACGAGATCTGTTAATCCATTAAGAGATTAAGTTTGCTGAGTGGAAACAATTTCACTGTTTGTCTTATCCAAAAGAAAACATACACAGCAATGTCAGCTGCCCGCAGGTGACCAGTGAATAGCTAATGAGCCGCCAGAAGTCTGAAAAGTGTATACTAGAGCTTTCAAATTAACGCTTTAAAGAATTAATCACGATTAAAAAATTAATGCCATTAAAAAATTTTAATGCACTGGGGGAGTAAACAGGCATATCGCATGATACACCAACCCGTATCTGTGATCTCGCAGTGTTCGCTGAGTGCCTAGCTGTCGAATTGGTTTGCGGAGATCGGCACTGACTTACGGGAAGCGGTAGTGCATTGGAGCAACTTTGCGACGATGCGCTATATAAATCCATGCACTTTACTTTTTTTACTTCCTAGAAATTGAAGTTTTTGTCAGGGTGTGTGTTTTAGATGCACCATTTGTATGTACACCTGTGTTCCAGTTTCTGCATAATAGTGCAAGACCTGTCCAGTTGTAAACAGTTGAAGGTTACATTGTATGTTGTCGTTGCTTAATTAAACAAAATGGAATTGGATATTGTTCGATTAAAACAGAGGTTCTTAGATGGGTATGATTGTGGTTTAGTGACCAAAGTCTGTGTCATGAGATTCATTCTCTTAACCGATAGAATCTCACACAAGATGATTGATTGGGTTTGTTGGAGTAGCACGGTCTGCTGCAGTGAGTATGGGTGAACAATACATTGCGCGTCTGGACAGAACACTCATGTTAAGTGTGACTGTGTGTTTTAATTGCTTAGTTGTGCATTAATCAGTGCAAGCACGTTGTGTGTTGTGTTTAGTTTGCAAATCGGCGATTGTCGACAGCATAGCAGTTGCGCAGGAGCTCCGAGGCTGCACTGTCATCGATGGATCACTGGACATACAGATTCGCGGAGGAAGTAAGCGTCAAACTTCACTCTAGACATGTCTGGTGATATTTTGGGCAGATGGCTATTTGAACTAGTTTATTCTGATTCGTGATGCGAATCGATTTCTCAGTTCATTTCTTCGTTGGCTGGTCTCAAGCAGTGCATCCAGTCCGGCACATGACAGCTAATCACTCGCTGTTGTGATTGTTTGTCAGTCGACCAATGCGGGACATTGGTACAGATAGCGTATCAGGGATCAGAATGTGCACTGATTACAATCAGTTCATTATAATAATTTGATGCGGCCGCTTGTTACAGATCATATCGGCACCGAGCTTGAGGAGAACCTCGGAGCCATTGAGGAGGTCCGGGGCTACGTCAAGATAGTGCGATCGTATGCACTGTTGTCGCTGCGGTTCTTGAAGAGTCTGACGATCATTGGCGGTGAACGACTGTATGACAGCGTGTGAGTTTTATACCACCAACTAGTGTCAGCTAATTATTGATGTCGTCGTTACTTCCGCCAACAAAGCAGAGGTTTTGTGATCGTTCTGTCAGTCTGTCTGTCATTCTGTAAACAGGATAACTGACGAATGCGGAAACGGATGTCGGGATGACCCTCTAGAAGTGTTTTATTTTTATTGGTGATCCGGATCCATCTGTGGATATTCGGATCACTTTTTCACTTTCTTCACCATTGCGGAATAGGTGATTTTTGTAAATTTGTTAGCATTTCTCGTACAGTAAACGGCCAATTTGTGCCATACTGGGTGAAATGACTGACGCCGACAAGATAATGCATCCACAACATTTTGGACAGATCTGACAGACATCCTCTGGCGGACTGGAGAAGACAACCAGGGCGTCCCTGCATCATGTGGCTCAGAGCCATTCAACAGGATCTAAGACACCATCGCCTTACACTCCCTAAAGCAGCAGATTTGACTCAGAACTGTCATCTGTGGAGGATGATGTCGACGTATGGTGCTACACAATCCTAGAGTTGCATGCCAGAAATGACGATGACACCGTGGGCCAGATGGTTGCTGTGATCTGTCCCGTGGTCATATCTCGTAAACTAATCGTGATAGACCCATTGTTAAATGTTACACTAAATGATGACAACATTTAGTTTTCTGTTGACACATTCAGATCCTTCCCTTGACGCTCTCCCGAGGAAATATTTGAGTTTCAAATACAAAATGTGCAAATACAAATACGGTTTCCTGTTTGACTTGGCGTCAGACACAGCTGTTGTAAACTGAGCATGACCGTTGTCTCACCACCGGTGTTGTCACCTGTTGTAAACAGTGTGTGTAACACTCGGAATGTGTTGTTCGTAATCATTATCCATTGTGTTGCTGATGCCAATGTCGAACAGGAGGCAGGCCAGCTTGCATTTTCACAATATCTACACAGTTCGGTATAGGGCGAGTGTGCGGTGCGTGTCATTGGCTGTTGGCGCATTATGAATATTAATGAGGCTCCGTAGCACTTCAGCGTTAAATAATATACAAATAAACATTAAATTGGCATTAAACTGAATAAGTGGAATATTATGAATGAAAAGTTATATTGAAAACGAACTTAAACGGAACAAAATTCCAAAAAAAATTATAAGGAATCGCGGTCCTATATACTGGCAAGCAACCGCTCCACCAGTAAGCCACCTGGCCATTCTGTGGCATGGCTGCAAAGCACGCGTATAAGCTGCACCATGTTAGCGTATCAGTGCAGAATTCTTGTTTTGCTATGTGGTCTGTGTTAGATATGCACTGTTCTTGTTGGACAATGAAAACCTGCTTGATATTTGGGATCTGGAGACACACCCGAATCTGACGATAAAGAAAGGCATAATATTCTTCCACCTGAACCGCAAGCTGTGTCTTTACAAGATCTACGACTTCAAGACGGATGTCGGCATGGACGGCCGCGTTGATGATTCAGATATCTCGCCGACCAACAATGGAGACCAAGTTGCTTGTACGTTGCATGCTCCATCTTTTTATGTGGGTTTAATTGGGTTTTCACTGATGTGGACAGTCACAGAATTGAGGAATGAAGTCATAGAACTTTGTTGATGGTGAGGGAATGGGTAACTGTAACTGAATAATCTGATTTGTGCAACTGTTGTTACAACTGAATAAAAGCAAAAGAAAAAAGACAAAAAATGGAAATGCTTACATATATATGTACTAATTACAATGGCGATGGAAAGGAGTTGGTGTACGGGATGAGGAGTCGACTTAAAACAACTTAAAATGTTGTTATCTGAGGTTGTCTGGCGATATTTTCTGTTAAAGTCAGTTAAAGTCGGGGCATTTCAGTGTTGAAATTAAGTTGGAACCCCGTTGTAACCCTGTCCACGGAGTTTGGGGATTTTTGACATACAGTACATGTTTCAAATTTCCATTTGTAATGAATAGAATGGAGTGCTGTGATCTTTCTTTATGCTGTGTCGGTATGTCAGATGTTGAACTTAACAGTAAAAATGTAACAAATGCTGATGCCTGAGATGCCACATATTCTTGGTAGTGGAACATTTGTAATTTTTTGCTGGTCTATAGTATTAAGAGTTGATAATTAGCGATGTTATAGTTTAAACGTTGCACAGTTTTTATTATCATCCGTCTGTCCATTGTGTTCAGGTATTGTATGAAAACGGCTTAACATATTGTCGTAGTTTCTGCACCACACGATAGCCCAATCATTCTAGTTTTATCAGCATCAAACATTTTCGCGAAATTCCGATGGGGTCACCCGCTGCAGGGGTGCTAAGTACAAGTGGGGTATAAAATTTTTTCGATTTTTGACCAGTGAGTAGCTATATCTCGCAAACGATACAAGATAGCGCCATAGTTACTATGGAAGGCGAAACCTGCACCCGAGCTTTCGAATGGCACCAGTTTCGATGACCTCTAGTGACCTCTAACCCAGATTTCAAGGTACACTAATTATTCAACACCAAATAACTCAAAAATAGTACAAAATAGAGCTATAGTTACAATGGCTGACCAATAGAAAGTCGTATACGGTCTATTGAATGGCACCATTTTCAGTGACCTTGAGTGACTTCTAACCCACATTTCAAGGTCACGATAATATTGACCGTCAAATAACTTGACTAATAGTAAGTCGTGTATGATATATCCAATGGTACCGTTACCAGTTTCCTTGAGTGACCCTTAACCTCGATTTCAAGGTCCCGGGTTATTGTATCGTATCAATGAGGGGCAGAGCTTGATCAGCCCCGTAGGCCGAGACCGCGGGTTGGATTCATGCCCTCGACATATTGTGTGCGCAGCTGATGCGTGATCGGTTTGCGATAGCTAAGTTCTTGTTCCTAACTGAAGATGTTGCTTTGTCAGCAAATAATGTTTTTTTGACCCGTTGTTTCATTACTTTTTAGTGAGCAGAGCCTGGTGGGATTGGCCCTTGACCTGGTTAACTAACCATCGTCCTTCAGTGCTATGATGCTGTTGGTTGGGTCATGTGACCCGTAAAATCGTCTCCGAAATGACCTATAATGTGTCGAGTGGGACGTTAAACCCTACTATACCATACCGTAGAAGACGTGCCAACTCAAGAAATTCATAACTTAGTTTCCCATAGAATGAATTGACCGTCTTGTTTTGTGAGTGCTGTTAAACCGTGTCAGTCAATGAAGAGCGTAATGGTATTGTAGGTGAAATAACAATGGTGAACATCAAGGTGATCGCCGTCACTCCTGGCTTTGCCGTGATTAGCTGGGATAAATTTAACACCAGCGACGAGCGTCAGCTCCTGAGCTGGATCGTCAATTACCGAGAGGCGTAAGTTGTGATTTGGTTTTTGGTTTTGTGACAACAGCTCGTGATGTCTTTCGTAGTCGTTGAATCTGCTGTGCTTTCATAGAAGCCCCAAAGTCCATAAGCGTTGCTTTTCATTCATCTGTACTTCTTTATATAACACTATTCATGGCTGGTATTAGATGGACACCTGTTTCACTGCTGTACATTGCTTCATGCAAGTCTGGTAAATGATCTCGTCTTCAGCCAGGTTTTGTATAATTTGCCATTAATTTACCTGCCATCTTATTACTTTTTTCATCGTCACTTGTCCTGCCCACTAAGTGATCAAAGCCCGATACAGTCAATCGACCTGTAAGAACTGCTCGTATCTTTGTGCACCATTATAATAGTACACAACACTGTAACACAGAGACAGTTTTTATTTATAATCTGGAGGAAGGGGAATATAAATAAAAACTGTCTCTGTGTTACAGTATTGTGTACTATTATAATGGTGCACAAAGATATGAGCAGTTTTTACAGGTCGGTTGACTGTATCGGGCTTTGATTTTGCTTAGTTTAGCTCTCTGTCTTCCAAGCACCTCTGTGTCTTTGGTCTTCGTGATGTGATATATTAATTTTTTTGCTTACATCCTTCTCTTTACCTTTTAGTGAGCTGAGCCTGGTGGGATTGGCCCTTGACATGGTTGACTAACCATCGTCTTTCAGTGCTATGACACTGTTGGTTGGGTCATGTGACCCGTAAAATTGTCTCCAAAATGACCTATAATGTGTTGATTGGGTCGTTAAACTCTACTATACCATACTATACCATACTAAGTGATCAGTCTTGGTTGACTGAGCATTTTCTGTTGCCACTTCACGGGTGTGGAACAGTCTGCCTGCATTGGTCCGAACTGTGCTGTCACTTTCTGACGAGAGCTGAAGACGTTTCTTTGCAGATCGATTTTCTCTCTGTGCTACAGTGCTCCATGTGGTGGTTTCACATTTTGATGCTACTTTAATCAGTAGATTTTATGCCTTGTCAGGCCAGACTGCCAGGTGGATGAATAATGCTCTCTACCTGTCCATTCATTCATCTGTGCATCCGTGCATTAGTTTGTTACCAAACTTATGAACATGATATTTTGAAAACAAATGAACCCATTGTGATGGCAAAAGGGCACAAGTGGTCCCTAAGGCAAGGTCAACTATGGGCAAGGTCAGCGGTCAACTTTGGGTGTCAGGAGGTCAGCGATCAAGGTCATATTGGGCGGAAGATAGGTTTGGAGGCCTGGCAGAGGCATCATTCTCAGTCCCTTTGCGTCAAGTATGTTTTCTAGTTAGCAGTAATAATAATTAAAGCTGTCCAGCGATTAATTTCTTTACTAACCACACGATTAATTTTGTTAAGCGTGGTTTTTACGCCATTGTTTGTGTTCCGTTTGCTGGTGGACGTCGTTGCCCCATTGCTGTTGAACACTTGTCTACTCCTAGTACTGACGGCTGATTACAGTGACTGATTAGTGCAGGTCACTGAACTTATTGACAGATGACAATGACGGAGACTTTTGACGTTCGTTTAACGTAGAAAAAACGTTTGATTTCAGAATATTTGTGTTCACTGTTGGCATCGCTGGTTTGCGTAATTTTTTTCCTGTGTTAAAATTTTTAACAGCATTAATTTTTTTAATCACGATTAAATTCCTTAACACGTTAACACATTCGTTAAGTTGTTAATTTTACAGTCCTAGAGTAATAATACATTTTGTGTATTACTGGACTAGACTAGACTAGTTTAAGAAACTTCTGAAATCCTGCCTCTTTGAACTGTCTTTCTCCAGCCTGTAGAGCTTGTGACTATGTGTACATTGACTATGTAAGGCGCTCTAGAAGTAGTAAGTAGTTCGTACCGCTTACTGTGCCCTATAAATTGTCAAACTTACATTACATTACATACGATGTATGATGTATACCGTGTTGGGCCTGCAATTGCTGTGTACAGGAATGATGGAGAAGTGACGATTTATGACGCTCGAGATGCATGCACTACTAGTGGAGTGTATGTGTATACATTTCTTTCATATTTTAACATTCAATGTGGTATGATCAAGCTTTATTGTCGACATTACCAGTTTGTGAAATAGCACTGCCATCTGGTGAATGCACATGAATTAATGATTTTTAACAGTAACAACAAGATTAACAGTGCCGACCTGCTATTAGCTTCATCTGTGACGTAACTAAAAGGCCTTAAGTACGGTACATGTATTTATACAGTTGCTGGCAATGTTGTTAGCCACAGTTCAGAGAATAATGTGCAGCTTGAAGCTGCTCACAAAATTAATTATATGCCTTCAAGCGTACATTTGTGCCAAAGGACGATATTTTGAACATTTAATGCGAATGCTTACATTTTTGCAATCAGAAGAAAAATCAAGTGATATCTTCTAGGACTTAGTTTGATCTAGAGATTAGCAGGAAATGTCACTCTGTATTTTACATAATTATGCAGTTGCCAATTAGACTGAATAGTTCAGTTTAAGTTCGGTCTTACACTGGATATTTGGTCTGATCTTGTAGATCAGACCGAATTCTGGACTGATCTTGAAGATAAGACCGAACTCTTGTCGTCTCTTGAAAAATTTATGCAAACTAGGTCTCAGAACTATCTAATCGGACAGGCCTCGCTCTAGCTGCAGCAAACATGCAAATGTTAAATTGTCAGAGAACTAAGTCTGATCAGTTTTATTAAGTCGCCCATTGGCTCCCATATATCCGATTGGTGATGCAATAAAGCAGTTAATTGATGACCGTTTTCATTAAGTGTGTGTGTGTGTGTGAAGATAACCATAGGTTATGTTCCGATTTGACAGAAGGTTAAATAAAATGATATTGCACCGTCGCCGATTACATACTAACCTTTCGTTAAACCTCAGTTAACTTTAACTTGCCTTTTACCTCCAGACAGTCACTTGTGAAGAGTAAAAATGGCCGACGAAAGCAGCTCGTTATTGTTCACTGATTGTTAGCTCCACTGCTGCTTATAGTAATGGCCTGTGATTAATATTTCTGTCTGTCTGGACGTGTCACGTCAAACTTTTTTCAAATCGCTACTACTCCTACAGTTTTTCTCCGGTTCTCACAAAACTTGGCACGGTGATCTGTGTGCCAATGTGCAAATAAACTTGAAGAGATTTTTCAAATTTTGATTTTTGAATTTTTGGCGAACTTTTTGAAATCTTGAAATTTTACATTTGGACTTTGTCTCTGCAACAGCAACGGCAGAGCTATCTAGTCCGACACATCTCTCTCGCTCAAGCTGCAGCAAACATGCAAATGTTAAATTGTGAGAAAGGTGACGGTTACTGACACTCGTTGCAGTTGGACGGTGCGGGATCATCCACTTGACTTTGGCAAAGCAACATCACAGACGGCTTTCATCCTGCATGAGCTGCAACCGTATACCAGATACGCCGTCTATGTTCAGACGTATACCATTCTGTCGGCAAAGACTGGTGCCCGAAGTCCAATACTCTATTTCACTACAAAACCAAAGAGTATGTATTTATTATATTCATTCCATGTATGGTATATAGTATTATTTGACGTTCTGAAATTTATGAAACGTCTTGTTTTACACAATCTATTGGTAATGGTATTAATTCCTGGTATATTGATATTTTTTAGAAATGCACTGTGTCCGGAAAAGAGGGACAGACAGTATGTTGGCCGTAACTTTAACAAATGTAGACAACTTTTCATAATTTTTGGCATGAATCATCCTGACAATCCATGTGACTGAAAAATTGGAAATGTTCCATCAGTACTTGCACGACACTATGTAATACAATACAGTACAATATAAAACTTACAAAGTGCCATATGTAACAAAAACGTTATTCGTAGGCACTGGGGTGACACTTGACTAGGCAATATAGGCAATGTTAAAAAGATGACTTAAGTTTACATTTAAAAACGCTAACAGAGCCGCAGTCTCTAATGTTATATGGTAGATGGTTCCAGTTAGTAGCTGCAGAGTGTTTGTAACAATGCGAAGATGAAACAGTTTGCATGTGTAACCAACAGAGAAGAGATGGTGAGAAGATGAATGCAAATTGCGACTAGGATTATGAATGGGTAAGAGGTTACGTAACTACGAAGGATAATTGTGAGGCAAAACGTTAAAAGTTATTAAAGCCTGTTTGTATAAAACACGCTGTTTGACTGGCAGCCAGTGCAGTTTGATGAGTGCAGGAGTGATATGTTTGAATTTGCCGGCACGTAGCACAACTCGTGCTAATGTATTCTGTACATGCTGCAGTTTGTTAAAGTTGTAGTCAGTTATGCCGACAAACAGTGAGTTGCAATAGTCAAGCCTTGAGTCTACTATGCTGCAGGTGACATTTCTGGCAACATCATCAGGTAGGGACTGGCGCACATGGCGCAGCGCACATATGCATGTGAAAGTACCAGGCTTTACACACGTTGGCCACATGCTGGTCGAATGTAACATGCCGGTTTAATGTGATGCTGAGACTTTTATTGTGGCTGACGGTTGGATGACGGCATCACAGACCTTCGTAGTGATTACGTAATTGTGACATCATTGGAAAATGCCGTTTTCGCCAGAAGAGAAATTCCAGAATTCATTCTGCCTCTACTGTGGCCTCCAAATTCGCCAGGTTTAAATCATTTCAAGATAAAGTAGCGACACTAATTAGGTGAGGCGGAGTTTTGTTGTGTTAGTGGTTTCATATTACCATCAGGATATTCCTTGCAAACAGTTACAACTATATATTTGAAATTGTCAAAGTTATGTTCGAAGTACTGTCGGTCCATTTTTCCCGGATACGTCGTAGTTATTATTGTTTTGCATGAAACACTTGCATATCGTGAGTACGTCCGTTTGTCAGTGCCGTCTCCCGCACATGACGTCGTCGTTGACCCGAAACATCTCGGCGAGCTGCACATCTCGTGGTATCCGCCACTCAAGCCAAATGGTCAAGTAACACACTACTATGTTTACTGGCATCCGCAGCCGTTCCATGCCGAGAAATATCACCAGCGCAACTACTGTGACGACAGTAAGTCGGTGCATGCAGTTGTGAGCCTATTAAACAAACTTGGACAGTTGATGTCTTACGTTTGTGACTTTATGATGTCACTTGTTTAAAGCCGCTTAGGTCTTTACTCAAAAACTTTACTCTGATCGAGTTTTTTTTTGCTCTGCTGTGAGCAAAGGTCAGCAGAGCTGATAATAATAATAATTCCAAGACAATGTTTATGGTGCTGTCATCACCATCATCTACACCCACCATCGCTATTTATTATTATTACTCGGCCCGAAAGCTGATACTCATTTTACCGTCTCACGTAGGGTAGAAGGCTGAGTTGACCTGGTTGGCCGATTACATACCGAGATGGTTTACCCACCAACAGATGGTCACCCTGCAATTAGATGTCCGCAACCTCACTCTGGGGATGCGCCATCTGGTGAATGCTTACGAGGTAGAGGCAGGTACGGTGTAATTTGCAGGTAACACTGTGTGATCCGTACCTGAGCGCCTTGAGTGTGAGGTACTACAATAAAGGCACTATATAAATCCACTTCCTTTACCTTTACCTTTAACCAGATCTGATGTAGTGCAACGACGTTGATCGTGGCCAACACGTTATCACTGTCCATCTAATACCAGCCATGATGTGACGACAAGGGGCTACAAAGTTGCTGAGTGGATTTTTGAAAATTGCATAAATTATACTAATTTGGTCGAAACATAGCAGAGCTGTTCGGTTGACAGGCTGCTTGTAATCAACACTGATAGACCTCAGGCATTAGCACCCGCGTGGACTTGGCACGTGGAGGTTGCATGACCTGTATGTTGAGATTGTGTCACGTGACTGTAACGAGTCTTGTGCACAGTTTCAGATATGACAGAATTGGTTTAGTTGCAGTTGCCTTGATTCTGTTGGCTGAATCTCTGGTTACTTTTTGTCACAGAACTGCGGCCGTTGCCGAAGTCAAAAGTGGCCGTTATTGTCGACAACATGAATAACCAGTCGGCGAACAATGCATCGTCGAGCGGCCAGTGCTGTGCATGTCCCAAGACGAAGGAGCAGCAGCGCATTGAAGATGAAGAGAGACAGTTTCAAATCGAGTTTGAGAATTTCCTTCAGGATACGCTCTACCGGAAAGGGTGTGTGGTTGCATTGTGATGATTGTCGTGTGAAATAATTTGTCGGACATTTGGACTTCCAGATGGCGGATAAGATCCACTGCACTCTTCAATAGTTTCATTTCTACCTGATTTAAATATTTCGCGTTTTATTTTGCTGGCCTATTCAGTGTTCGAAGAATTTTGAAAGTCCGGGGAAAGTCTGAGAAAAGTTTGGGGATTTTGTTGGTGGTCAGGAAAATGATGTCTAGTCTAGTTATGAAATGAATAAAAATTAACAAAAGCAAAAGAAAACAGATAAAAAGATTTTAAAAATTGTGGGAATCTTCTCTTTAACAGCAGCATAACAGCAGGCCTGTTTTCTTTGTGCTTATCAAAGGTGAGATAGTTGTCCCTGATATCTCTAGGTTGCCAGCGATTGTAAGAGTGAGTCTTTATCACCTCAATAATGTTGTAAAGATAATTTACTTTTGTAAACATGCAGGGTTAACTTGTAAATGTGAGCTGTACAAGCCTTAATAATGTATTGCTATTACACATACAATTGACAATTGCTGAACATTTTCTAGTTTGTAATAATCGTCATTATTAAGGAAGCAGCTAGTGCGTTGCACCCTGTCTGTCCGTCTGTCCCGTACCTGTGCCATTCACTGATTGTGCCGACACACCATTGTGCTGATGTGCCATTCACTGATTGTGCCGACACACCATTGTGCTGATGTGCCATTTAACTGGTGGCAGTAGGCTGGAAACCAAGTTGCACCTCTGTCAGACATACATTGTGCCAGTTTTGATGTATGGGTGCAAGACATTTGCCACCACAAAGTATCTGCTCTCTCGTCTTGATGCACTATGCAAGATATTGAGGATACCATATACTCGCCACGTGTCAAATGTGGAAGTCAGAGGAACCACTGGTTGTTCACCGCTCTCTCACCTGGTGACTAATAGACATCTGCAGCTCTTCGGCCATATTGCTCGCAGTTCATCTCGCGAGGATCACCACCGAGCCCTTGAAGCGGCTATCGGACAAGTACCGCCCGACTGGAAGCGACCAGTAGGAAGACCTGGCCATACTTGGCTTCATGCAATCGAGGCAGACCTTGGCCCTCTGACCTCGTGACTGCCTGGAGAAAGGCCACTACTCAAGATGAATGGCGACATATTGTAGACACAGCAATGCTTCCGTGGCATACGCTATGAAAGAAAGAAGAAGAAACTAGGCTGCTGCCAAGTATATTCAATTGGCCACTGCAAGTTGGAGTAGCCAGCTGATAGCTGTGTCAGCCTGTATATCCTGTCAGTTGTCAGGGAAGGTCGCTGTCATCTCAGCCGTCGGTCAGGCCGACACACGTGTTATGATAATAAAATATTAGGTCTATAAAATTAATGCGTTAACGAATGCGTGAATTATTCATGATTAAAAATTAACACTGTTAAAAATTTTACTGCAGGAAAAAGCCTCCATGAGGCATGCTCCCATTATGTAACCCCCAGCCAGCACATCGGTATTGCACCCTCTCAAAAAGAGATGTGAGGCCTTCCATTCTGCCATTACACCAAGCACAGCAGATCTGTCCGAATCTTGTGTACAATGCTCGCTTGTCGTTTTGGACACATTTTTGTTACTTACTTACTTACTTGTCTAGGTTACTTGCTGCACAACAGACTTGATTTTCTGTTATGATACAATATATGATACAATATGCAAGAATTTAATGTGCAGTCAGAAAACTGACTGATAGCCAGCTTGTGATTTTTTTGTTTGGTCTATACTTTTGTTGTATTGTTTGCCAGTCGATCACGGCAGATGGTAAGAAAAAGGCGAACGATATCTCACCTGCGGCGTGCGACATCGAGACGTAGGCGACAGCGTGAGACTGGACCCACTGAGGACATTCTGCAGTTGGCCAAGAATTCACAAATGTATTCGCCGTTGCTGAACAACTACACGTTGCCAGGCAACTCGTCGGCCGCTGGGCGTGGTAACGGCAGCAGCAGCATGCATCATCACGATGAAGGTGCTGTAGTCTATGGCAAAACGGAACTGGTCGTCGGTAACCTCCGACACTTTCAGGAGTACAGCATTGAGGTAGCTCTATATAGTAACGATTTTGATGACAATAATTATGTTAATAATGATGCTGACAAGTTTAGTCAGTGAAACACTGACACATTATGTAGTGTAATGTAAACAAGAGGTCAAAGTAATTTGACAAAAAGCGCCTCACGGGGGGCCCATTCCCCGGTTAGGGGTCACCCCAGGGGGTCGAAATTTGTACCATTGAATTCCTGGGATAGGCTTCCTATTAGTGTTCCATAGTAACTATAGGCCTAGGATGCACCGTTTGGCCACAGTGCACGTGCGTGACAACCAACGACGTCACGACACAGCCTATCTCAATAAGCGCCTCTTTTACTAAAGTAAAGTGAGGCGCTTAAAAAT
>Ga0209149_1000840_pt1 | contig 14003 bp, 7 predicted proteins | sample WorMetTyACAVOLI2_FD_187423 | JGI IMG/M metagenome (GOLD analysis project Ga0209149, IMG submission 187423) | Marine gutless worms symbiont microbial communities from Max Planck institute for Marine Microbiology, Germany - Olavius algarvensis... ... | reverse complement strand
GCGTTAATACCATCCTCTAATAGTTGTGCAAATAATTTCCAATAATTAACACAGTCAAAAGCCTTATGGAAGTCGACAAAACAAGCAAAAACATGGCTACCCCTGCTAACATAATAATCAATTGTTAAAATTGTTAATATTCAAATGTTGTAACTTAACTGTCGGAACGGCTGTTGGCCGGAACCGGACATAGAATGTTGTGAATCAGAGATGGATACACTCAGTGGTGTGGATGATGTTTATGCACCAGTTATGAAATAATTCCGTCAAAATGTACAGATTTCAATATTTCTGGTAGGCCTATACACAGAATCTCGAGGAAATATGGCATAAGCAGATGTGGATTTGTCCATCGTACATGAAAAACGTATCGCACTACGCACTACCTTGCCAAACGCAGAAGTTTTTTGTTTAAAGTTTGTAGCCGGAATACTACACATGCATCTGTCGCATGGTTGAGTAGTGACGCAGTCTACGGATCATCGCTGTTGTCTGTGTAAGTAAGTAAACAGTTATGACTTCAGTGGTAGGAATCCAGTTTATTCACAGATACTCTAAATAATCGGATGCATGTACAACAGATATTATTGAAAATGACGTTTGCACTTTTCACGGTAATGCTGGTACAGTTTACTGGTGAAGTTGGCAAATTCGTAACCCTGTGCCAAATTTGTGGAGAATGTTGAGTACATGTACTATAAATTATTGTAACTCAGTTCATTTTCGACGGAGTTATTCAACAAATAAAATGGACATTTTTTGAGAGACTGTGTGCCTGGCGAATGTTTGTGAGGTCACGTGTCTCCACTGCAGTTCTAGCTTGTCGCCGACGTCGAGCGATCTTTCTTAGTGAAGAAGACGATCCGGTCGCGGATGATGGCGTTGAGACGCCGGTGCAGTCCGCCTGACCGCGACGAATGTGAAGTCTTCGTAGCACCTGTTGCAAAGGGACGCCCGTTGCTGCAGACAACGTTCGCGTTCGAAGTCCTTATTGCGATGCCGCTACGTTCTTCAACTGTTCTTACCGCTCCGCCAGTGACCGGCAAGCAGCTGTCGCCTGCGCAGCTCGGGGACCGGTCCGACGTTTCCGGTGGCGAACGAGCCGTATAGTCGGCGGTCACGTTCGTCACGTGATCGTCGGTTTGGTGCCGTGGAGGCAGTACAACGACGGTCGGCGGCGAATGGCTGTCGGAACCGGACGTAGAATGATGTGACTCAGAGACGGATGTCGACGACGGAATTGCACTGACAGCCACAGTTACAGCAGAAAGAAACACTGTACAAAGACGGGAATTAGGACCAAAACAATACGGTTTTTTGCACCACCCTGTATTTTGTGACATTTTCAACTAAATACTGCACAGTGACGTAAAAGAGATCAAAGCAAACCTGGTGACTGAAGTGAGACCAACGCCCATTCGTCTGAGTGCTATGACTGCATACGCCAGTTTCTATATTTCAACGAAAACACGAAATATTATTCACTACCAGCAAATAAACAACAGCAAATGCCATACAACATAAACGACTGTGACGGCTTGCATCACGTAATATATTATAAATTAATCTTTATATTTATAATGCGACATCGTACTGATAAGAATGATGGTACTTTACGAAAGCCAAACTGAAAAAAAACAGTATGATAATACTACGTAAAGTTTACCATACGCCAAACACAACATACGAGTCTTTGGTAGTCGTCTAACGCTGCATAGTTCTACATCCCAGCCTGAAGCCAGAAAATATCCCAAATAAAAAAACGTTTAAACATCTACCTGCCATTTTCGTCGGTAAACATAATGTTTCAGGTGTTCTTTGGAAAGTTCACGACACACCGGAGGCGTGAATTTCTACAAAAAAAGTTTTTTAGTTATTTACAATTATGTAAATGGTACTTTTGAAGCAAGAAATAACACATATAGCAATATTAGTAACCACTACATTTTTATGACCCCCCGCACCGGGGGCATTATGTTTTGCCGTGTCCTGTTGTCTGTCCTGATGTTGGTCACGTGTTAACAGCAAGCCGCGCTGGCTGGCCGTGGACAAGTCAAGATGGCCGTAGGCCAGCACTCTGTCAGTGCGGGCGAGTCCACTACCGTGCAAAAATGGAATAGTCCGCACTGCGGGCGAGTCTATCACAGAGTATATACAGATGCTGCTGCGGGTGCATCAAATGAACGTGGGTGGTCTGTGGTCTAGCTCTCTAGTTCGTAATGTATTCGTTGACTTTGGGACTGCAATTCGTCACATGTAATAACAGTCTACTTACTTCTGCTATTCTACTGTAAACTAGTTTTCTGTAAACTGTCAATACTAAAAACGTCTAGATGCAGTGACGTCACCAGGATTTCGCGCCAGGGGGGCACAGCGTGCGTGTTCATGAACTCAGGCAAATCACAGAAATCTTTACATAAATGTAATAAACTACCGTTAAGCAATTTAAGCGACTGTGAATATATGACACGAACAGAAAAATGTTTGGTGTTCACTAGCAGTCTGCCACTGCTCACTGGAGTTATACGTAATAGAAATCGCCAGACTACATATGGTGTACAAGGACAAGCTCCATGGGGCATGTGCCCCATAACAGGTGACCCCAATGCCTAGATGTGTGTGGCCTTCTAGGATTTTCTTGTTAACCCTATGTCCAATCCATACTGAGTGATTATTATTAAGAACAGTATTGCAAACAACATATAACTGATACCTTTAGCCAGCTGTGTTCCAAGCACCTGCTCGCCGATAATCGCTTCCTGATCAACAAACGACGCACGTACAAACCGGGTCTTAACGCACACAAATTGTATTAGCCATTGGTTCTGCTACGAACACATCAGGCAGTCAGACGAATTCACATATATCACTTTACTTCAACTTCAAATGCAAACTAAACATTCTAATTATTAAATGATCCTGTAAAAGTACCATTGTCACATAAACTTTAAAATTAAAGGATTGCATAGCTAGTTTTAAAGTCAAGTCAAGTCAAGTCAAGTAGTAGTGGCATAGAAGACGAAATTTATCTTGAACACAGCACTGCGCGTGGTAGAGTCATGGCTATACGAAAGACCACAAACATATTTCGCGATTCTGTATCAATTGGCACCATCGCTGGTGATCTTGAGTGACCTTTAAGGGTCATTCCAACGCTTTGAGGTTAAGTATTGATAGCATTGCAACAATGGAACTATCGACCAAATAAAAATTCATATACACCGTCTCCACATAAAAAGCGCCACTGATTTTTTCGCCGTAACTTTTACAAATGTTGACAGATTTTCATAATTTTTCGTGCACAACTTCAAAATTGAATGCCAAACTCATTGGCGTAAGAATTTCCTGCCACCCATTCGTTATGCTGCTACCATACCGTGTGAAAGTCTCAGACACAAAGGTAACACATTTCACACAATATTAGCACTTTGCACATGTGTATATCGATCACATTTAGGGGAACCAGTATCGATGAAACAAACAGAACACAGCAGAAAGTCAGAGGCTCAAAATTTATGTTCAATATGTTCACCATTCACGCGAACACATGCATTCAAACGACTACGCCACTGCGCAATCACTGCCTCCACTCGCTCAGCAGACGTCCTTTCAACTCTTTCACATCATGGATCTGCGAAGAGTAGACCCTCTCTTGAAGGATACCCCAGATGCTGTAACTATCCGCAACGATGCGTAATGGTAAGTAAGTAAGTATGTAAGTAAGTAAGAGTATTTATATCTGGCGCCTAAAAGCAAGAGTCACTAGGTGGCCCCCGACGAGGCGAGATATGCATATAATGCCGACCCGACAACATTGCAATTGCATACAACTGTTATTGCCACTTGTCACAGAGTTAGAATGCTCACGTTTTGTCGGTCTGCAGGAGCTTGGTGATCATGTCCTTGGCGTCATCAGATACACTGTCGAACTCCGGACTGTGAAACTCAAAGCGTCCTTCCGTTACGTTGGCCATCGTCTCCGCATCGCTGTCTCCCATGAACGGCGACAGTCCCGACAGTCTGCAATCAGTCCATTTAAGCATTCCAACTTTCCATTTGTAGCTAAGAAAAACTCCTTAACCCTTTATGGTCACATTAAAACCGCAGAGCAAGGGACTATTATACAGCAATACGGTGACTGGAACACTGGTCGTTGATTGGTGGGCTGTCACATTTGGTACAACGAGGAGGGGCCTGGGCTCGCTGCGGCCCCGCCCAGTCCCCTCCTTGCTATAACAAATGTAACAACCCACCCATCAACGGCCAGTGTACCAACTTCAAATTATTCGATGTGGCACTATAATTGCCTCTGTACTCTAAAGGGTTAACGCAATTAAGAACTATAGAAAACCTAGTCCATCCAAGGGGTCGAGAACGATGCCTCCGCCAGGCTCCAAATCTTACTTGGGCCTCCTGTGACCTTGAACTTTGAACTCCCGATTCCCAACGTTGACCGTTTCACATCTTCGCTCCGACGATCATTTGCGCCAATGTGCAGCAAAATCGGTTCGTTCGTTTGTAAAATATCGTGTACACAAGACGAACGGACCGGTAGAAACCATTATGTCTCCGGCCTGTGTAGACATGCGGAGGCATCAAAGATGCAAGGAAATAAAATGACTAAAATAAATTAGTCTTGAACATCAGCAAAACAAAGCAGAAAGACTGTAACAGTCAAGACAGGCAGCAACGTCAGTACGTCAGTGGACGTTTCAAAATTTTGATCATTAATATGGCTTGTCTTGGTGACTCGTTTCAATTGCATTGTACTAAGTAAGTAAGTAAGTAATTAAGTAAGTAAGTAAATGATTTATAAAGCGCTATAGTCAAGTTACAATCGAGGCGCATGTGGATTAGGTGTCAGAGGGCAGAGAAGGCAGAACTGAAATAGTGTGTTTTGAGGTGGTTTCGAAAACTAGCAAGTGATGAACAATCATGGACATTCTGTGGGAGCGAGTTCCAGGTGGCGGGAGCAGAAATTCGAAAAGCACGTGAGCCGAGTGAAAGATAACGGCGCGGAACTGTAAGTAATTTAGCGCAGGAGGAACGCATGGTTCGAGGAGGGCTGTAGTTGTGGAGAAGACTTGCAAGCCAGAGCCCAGTGCTTTGAATGTTATTGTGTAAATGCCGAAGCAGTGCAGTAGTTGACCTTATAGGAAATGAGGAGTTCTGAGGGACAGTTATCCTAGCAAGAACATCCTGCACCCGTTGGAGTCGTGAACGATACTTCAATGTGCAACCAAACAGAACAAAGTTGGCGTAATCGAGACGGCTGGAAACTAAGGCAGTAGCAACAGAACGAGCAGCTACTGTCGTCCAGAAAGCTACGTATCTGACGAAATGAGCGGATAAGGTAGAAGCATGACTTAGACACAGCCTTCATATGATTATCCATGGTGAGACTGCAATCTAAATTGTACAGTGTACCAAGTATTTTGATGTAGCCAGTTGGATTTCAGCTATAGGGCGACTACGCTGGCTGCGTACACTATAGAACAGTAAACGCAACAAAAGTATGGTAGCCACTATTAACTACATGTAGCGAGAAATACAGTGCTGCAGTCCAAAAAGTACTCAGCAGTGACCTGTATAAAGTCCTAATTATATCACTTTTGCGTGTGTCATGAGAGGCGACGGTCTGGAACAAAGTTAAGAAGAAAGTACGAATATAAATATCCTACGTAAAATGGTTTTAATCTAGCATCAAGTGACTTATTGCACGTGCATATATGGAAAACAACATACACTTAATAAAAGAACAGTCTCGATTGATTTGACTGACGTACAATACATAGCAGATGACGCCGACGCTCCACATGTCCGTCGAGAAGTCGATGGGGTCGTAGCGTGCGACTTCCGGCGCCATGAACTCCGGCGTGCCGAACATCACCCTCGTCTCGACGGTCGGGTCGTAGTCGCGGGCCAGACCGAAGTCGATGATCTTGATCCGGTTACCGGTACGACTGAGACAGAGGATGTTCTCCGGCTGCGCAATAGCAACGTCCACCCACCCACCCATCCATCCATCGGCAAGGTTCACGCGCCATAGCAACAACCAACTTCATCCCTCACCGTCACCGACTCACTGAATGTGCAAGATTACGCCAATAGGCTAATGTTCTAACTCGTGTGTCTTAACCCTTTACAGCGGAGAGGTGGTTTATAGTGCCACATCGAATTATATGAAGTTGGTACACTGGCCGTTGATGGGTGGGCTGTTACGTTTGAGGCGAAGAGGAGACTGGGCGGGGCCGCAGCCCGCCTAGGCCTCTCTTCGCTGTACCAGTGTAACCGCCCACCCATCAACGGCCAGTGTACCAGTCACCATATTGCTGTATAATGGTCCGTTGCTCTGCGGTTTTAATGTGCCCATTAAACGGTTAATTGGCAACAAACACAACTATGCCGCTATTCCTTGTATACACAGTTTACGCGTTTAGGTAATCAGTAAAAGGGGTATCAAAACTACCCAATATATCGCAGAATCGACAAAATGCGGTTTCTATTTGGACGGCGGATATCTTGCCAGTAAATGTAATGCTATCTAACACTCAAGCTGCATTGTCCTTGATCACGTGTTATTGAATAGTCTTATTACAGTACACGAAGTAGGTTTAAACAACTAACCACATTGTGCTTCAGTAAGCTTGCATGTTGCCATAAAGCACTGTTCCTTAAAATTATCAGAACAATACTGTGGCCGTCATATTGCAGTGGGCTACTTTACTAAATCCCAGCGAATAAGAGACAAGACCAAAACTGTGACGTCATTGTACTACTACGGGAATCGTGTTTCAGGAACAAGCAGCGGCATTACACAGCACAGACGATCACTTTTCATGAAAAATGGCGGGTTTTCACCCAAATAAAAAGTAAAGTAACGTCGGATTTGTTTTGCGCATCGTCGCGAAACACGCCTCTGATGCGCCACCGCTTCCGGTAAGTCGATCGGTGCTGATGTTCGCTAACCAGTCCGTTCAGCCAGGCACCAGCACCACACTGTGACACCACGGATACGGACTGGTGTATCACGCGATGTGCCTGTCAGTCAGTCAGTCAGTCAGTCAGTCAGTGGAACGCTTGACCGGCCATGGGTCGTAGCGCCCTCCAAGACTTGCGGTCATGTGCGATCCTCCAAGCGTCGTTGGCGTTGAGCCCAGTATCGTCCTCGATCTGCTGCACCCACGTTCGGCAGGGTCGTCCTCGCTGGCGCTTCCACTCCGGCCTGATGTCCGGTTTAACGCCTGTGCGAGCGTCCACAGCCGGGTACTAGATTGGCCTGCGTTGCTAATTCTGGCATTCTGATTTCGCACTTCATAGAAACCCTTTCATAATGAGACAAAATGCGAAAAGCAGTTACGAAGTAAACAACAAAACACGCTTAATAAAAGGACAGTGAAATGGGCTGCGGCAACTGGACTGCATCAGTAGGCGGCCGGAGCGCGGAGTAGTGCTGACCTTCATGTCTAGATGTATGACGTTCCTGGAATGAATGAAGGCGACCCCCTCGCAGATCTGGCGAGCGAAACAGACGCACGCTTTCTCCGTCAACATGAAGTCGTCGCTGACTGCTCTCTCAAACAGCTCGCCACCGTACACGCTGCATCACATCACAGCACACCAACACTCTCATTATACACACGTGTATTCATTATATAGATCGAGAATTTGAATTCTATTATTTTTTTTTCATTTTACGAGTTCACATGATTTCTAAAACTCTTAAAAATTAAAATTCAGTTATTTGCACAATGAAAGACTGCAGATCGAACATTTTGAGACGACAGTTCAGCATGTTCAAGCGTACATCAAAGCGCAGACAAAAATATAATCTGGCATTTAAATTCAATACACAGCGTAAGCCATGACGTTAAATAGGACCGGTGATAATGTCAAAGACCAATCCGGCCGCTCAAAGGCCACCCTGGAGTCTTCAGCACGCACACGCCACGGTAGACATGTCATGACGTGACCGACGTGATAGGCTCCACCCCTATGCTATGCTTGTTTACAGTCACTATAGTGTTGTCAGAATATCAGAATTTTACGATTTTACTAATCCCCCAAATTTATAAATTTCTAGGAATTTTAAAGCTCCAAGTCACACAGTGAAACAAGAACCTTAGCTATCGCAAACAGGTCGCGCATTAGCATCATACAGTTAACATTATCGCCACTGTACGATTTTTTATTCGTCGATAAGCGTATTATTAACTTATTTATTATATGCTATTTGTGCGAGATACTGAATTTAGAAAGTTTAAAAACAGCTACATTGACCGTCAAGGTCACTGAAGGTCATTGGTTATGTTCGTACATTATGCATGTTATATTTTTGAGATATAGGTCATAAAACGTTTATTTTACCACCTGAATTGACCTTCATCTTTCGATATATCGCCCCGGACTTTCTATTAGAGAACGGAAAAGTAGGCTACATTTAGTTTTAGCTGAAATAACCTTGAAGGTCGCTCAAGGTCAATGTCAATAGTAGATTTATATAGCACAGAGTCATGAAGCATCTCAGTTCAGTAGGCCAGTTCTCACTTCCTATTAGCGCTGTGTAGATGGATGTAGAAATTGGTTCAAAATAGCTAAACATGACCTTCAAGGTCACTCAAGGTCATTGGTAACAACGCTGTTCGATATAGCACATACGACATCCTATTTGTCATCCACTGAGCTATGTCTCTATCATGTACTGTTTCTGAGCTATCATCGTTTGTTTATGAAATAGGAATTTACGTTACCGACAATGACCTTGAACAGCCCTTCGAGTCGATACGACTATGACGGTAGAAATAGTAGATCATGTATGAGACAACGTCAGATGTTTGTAATTAACTTTGAATTTTAAAACTCTAAATCACAAAATATCGACCAACGCAAATATCCGATAGTAAGAAATAAATACTAAAATGGATCTACAGGTCTGTGTCTCATCAGCAGTTTAATTATATCCAATGCCGTACTCATAACCCAGTAGACCTATGTGTATGACTTATTGGCGCGAATTGGCTGCAGGCGACGGTTACAACAACGCAACTATAAGCTACCTACTGAGCTGAGAATGACGCTTATTGACGGAGCTGTTAACTGCTAGCAGAAGATCTCACATAAAGCTACAGTAAACTGGCAGACAGCGCAGCAAAAATAAACCAGACACGATCCGCGATCTCACCCGCAGGCGCCAAAAAGCAATGACGTAAAATGGCCGAGAAGTGACGTCAGACGTGTGCTTGTTTTAGCTCATGGAGTTCCATGGTTTAGCTGCAGTAAGATAAATACGTAAGCGAGAGCGTAGTGGGTAGATGCATGACGAGAGGGGGGAAGAACGGGGAAGCACGGAACCACGTATCCGTGGAGTCGCGGTTAAATCGAACGAGTTGGCGACGATATATTTTCACGCGCACGAAGCAACCAAGTCGCCACGTTTCCAGCCGGACCGACCTGCATTCCGGACGATACATTCGATGAACGCAAGACGTTGTGAGAGATAAGCACACGTCGCGGAGTGTAACGTTGCGGGAACTGGTTGCACAGTAGCGTACCAAAAACCAGTACACCCCGATTTTTACCTGCCCCGGCGAGGTGTTGTTTTCGGTCACCCGTGTAAATATGTGACTTTGTTTGTTACCACGGCAACATTACGGATTTACGGGATAACGGTTGCAGCTGTTTCATAAAACTTTTAGAATAGACTCGGCTCGGAGATCATTCCATTCAATTCACCACGTGGCAACACCTGCTATGGGGTGCGGGGCGAGATTGGCCGTGCCTTGTAGTACATGTTTTTAACTTATTTTTTATTTTATTACGATAGACATCGGACGTTGTTGTATGCATGGAATAAATATGTATCTTTTCTCTTCAGTATAACTAGTCACATTCGTCGAAGCACTGGGGAAAAGCCTCCGCGTAGGACCGAACTGGGCGTTGCTGTGGGAGGGTCGCTGTTCCTGTGAGGGTGATCTGCGGTGTCATTCCCAGATTTTGTTTTGAAAATTACATACAAAATTTACGGCAGTTTACGGCAGTCGTAGCTTTGCTGTACACAGCCCTATAGTTTGGAATAGTATGCCTGCTGAATTGCGATCGCCTGACATGACTCTAGGTGTTTTTAGAAAACAGCTGAAGACACACCTGTTTAACTGCCAGTAGCGCATTTGTTGAACTTTCGAATTTGCGCTATAAAAATGTCATTAATAATAATAATAATAATAAAATGGTGCATTTTGGGTAATTTTGAATATATGCTACAGTTGTGATGCGTACGCTGTTGTAAACAGGTTTGGCATGAATTTACCGGTGCCAAACACACTGTGGTCCTTCCCGGTTACCCTCGTCACTGCTGTGACAGTTTTCCCATTACCCCGGTGGAGTAGTGACATTTCGCAGCTATACTTTCTATACCACCTTAATCTCCTACACGCGGGTACCCGTAATGTCTCGCTTTGAATTGAGAAGCTGGTTCCCACAACTTTGCAATAGGATATGGACTCGTCAGACGCACGTGTATCTCATTTGCTGTGACTACGTTATCTGCAATCACTACACGAAAGAAGACGGGGGCGGGCTTCTGCTCGACTGCAGCATCGCAAACGTGAAAAAACGCCGTCGAAAGGATATCGACACGTCGCCAGTATATGTCGTTTAAGAAAAACATTCGGTGCGAACATCTTACGACCTCTGTGCTGTGTTAACAAAACAACTTAACCCTTTTCAGTGCAGTAAAATTATAGCCGTAGACCACCCGGGATGACTTGTCAAATATCCGTCCGGCGTCCGTCTGTGAGATGTCAACGTTTTCCAAACCGTAAGACTCCGACGTCGATGAAACTGGGCATGTACGCAGTGTCTCAAAAAGTATCTCCCATTGATGTCTGATAATAACTTATCAAATGTGGACCGATTTTCGAAATTCTTTCACCTTTTGATTCGTAGGAAAATTCTCTGCGTACACATCACCACAAAGATTTCCATCACACCTGCAATATGTTGCTACACTACCTTGTGAAAGTTGAAAATTGGAAAATTTTACCAAATTTTCACGTTGAACGTAAAAATTAATATGTTTAACTAAAATTTAATGTCAGTTCTTATGTAACCTGCCACAAAAAATATCGTACTAATGATTCTACTTAAATATGTGTACAATATGCGAAGTAGGCCTATAGGCTAGCCTAGAAAGAACGAAGATGGTGCGAAGTGAAAAAGTCATCACGATGCAACAAGGTTCAACTGAACAACGTTCAACTGTTGATTCAAGACGTCATCTGACAAACTTCACTTGATAGATGTGCAACGATATAGGTCGAACGTCTACCGAAACATCTGGTAACATTATTCAGTTAACAAGAATGTCGCACAGAGACCGCGCGATGATTCGTGGCAATGAATATTTCACAACGTTTCTCAAGGTCGATCATTCGAAATGAGTCTCTATTAATATTCAATCGTAACTGTATCTCGTATACCGTCGTTTCTGAGATATTCAGCGTCAATTAATAGCGTGACCTCGAAGTCTGGATTATGGGTCACTCATGGTCATTGAGTTACCATTCGATAGATCGCACACCAGTTCCCATTGGCGTTCCATAGTAACTATCTTGTATCATTTCCGAGATAGAGCGAAATATTGGTCGAAAATCGCGATTTTTTCATACTCCCTACATTCAACGCCCCGTCAGAATACTGCATGACGTTTGGTATGGAAGAAAGAATGGTGGAACTACCAGACGGTGAAAAAGTTTGAGAATATGTTTAGCCGTTTAGACATAATGCCGGCGTGTGACAGGCGGACGGACAGACGTCTTGCCACGACATAGTTCGCGCTTATGCAGAGCATTACGCAGTAAAAACGCTGATACCGCTGCCTTGATTAATCCACTATCCAATGAAGGGTTGGGTAGAAGATTTAGGCATTGCAGAGCGGTGGATTCATAGACCGTGCTCAAGAGAGTTTATCTGTGGTAGTCGCCACTACTCGCAGTCAGGCGAGTGGCAACGGTCTTAACTACGAGCTGCATACAGCAGTGACGACGTACATTTCGAGAACGAGGCACATGTTCTTCTTTGTCTCGAAGACGTCGTAGAGTTGAACAAGCCGGCGACAGTGACGCAGCCTGAGCATGACGTCGACCTCGTGCACCGCGATTTCACGGTCTTTCGACTCGTTCGTCGCAATGAACTTAGCGGCGAACTCGCGACCAGTCGACCGTTCACGACATCGCTGCACCTCGCCAAACCGGCCCCTGGCGAACATCCACACATCCACCAACAACGTGACGCAGATCTACGAACCCTTTACACACGCACATTAAAACCGCACAGCAACAGAGTTGAACAAACCATTATACAGCAATTAATACGGTGATTAGTACACTGGCCGTTTATGGGTGGGCTGTTACATCTGGTCCAGCGAGAAAGGCCTGGGCGGGCTGTGGCCCCGTCCAGGCCCCTCCTCGCTGTACCAAATGTAACAGCCCACCCATCGCGGCCAGTATACCAATTTCATATTATTCGATGTGGCACCATAATTAACTTTGCACTCTAAAGGGTTAACCAACAGTTACCGGTAAATAAATATGATTGTTTCAGTTGTAACCATGGCTTTAGTGGTGTCGACCTGACAATCTGGCAAATATGCAATTTTCCGGTAGCGTCAAGCCATTTGAATTTAAGTGTTCACTGCAAAGTCGCGGTCACAAGTCATACAAAGTTTGTTCAGAAAATGTGCCAACAAGAACAAACGAATACGCCTTCAAACATGCCAGGAGCGCAGCACGTCTTGTCAGTTAGTGAGTAACAACTAATAAATATCTTATCTGTAGCAGGGACAAGGGAGCAGGATACGACAGAAATTCGAATCGACGTCAAACCGGTGCTGCCACGTAGCGAGTGACTTCACAAATTTCACAGTACATACGACACGCTGCATCCGCAGGGTTGGCGAGTCCATTACTTACATGGAGCGGCGGAGGCATCATATGATCGCTCACGCTAGTTCTGTAATTTTGTAAGGTTACAAAGTCACGACGTTACAAACATCTTTACAAAAGCTGCACAGAAACAGATACGATGCCTGCCAACGAGCCATAGTAATAACGATGTGCATCTGCCGACCTGCACTGTCACAGGAAAGACGCAGCTAAAAACAAGAAACATGCGTGGAATGTTAGGACAGAACTTGTTCGTATTTCTGTACTTCACAAATACATATTTTACCTGCCGAGAAAGTCGACGATTACAAACTCGTCCTCGAATCGTTTGTCTCGTCTGATGGTGACGCTACGCAGCTCGAACGGCGTCTCGTCCACATCTGCGTCGCATCCACAACAAACGTGGAAAATGCATGAAAACATTACGTAACGCTCCAACTAAATAACACGACATAATTTGGTACTGCCAGCTATGCTTTGTGGCTGCAAATGTAACCGCGGGCCCAAAGGAAAGTCATGGCAGCCGGGGGCGCTGAAAATGACGGACATGAAATTGCAGGACATGAAATTGACGGACCGAGTTGCAAGGCATGAAATTGCAGGACATGAAAATGCAAGACACTGAGACATGAAATTGACGGACCAAGTTGCAGGGCACGAAATTGCCGCGTAGTGTGTCCAACGAAGATACGTAAAGTATCAATGCATGGTTTCGGTGTGCTCAACGACAAACAATGCCAACCAAGTCAACACCAAAGCACTTGAAAGCAGAGTGGGCGTATGGTTGAGCAGAAGTCACTGCCTGGCAATCTTCTTCTTCTCGTATGCGTGTCATTTACCATAATTGGTCAGCCATGAAACAGCGTCCTCATCCGCAGAGTGTAGCCGAGATAAGCCACCATTCAGTTTTGTCAGGGGGCAGGATTCGACATGTGGGACATCGTCTGGGTCTCGCCACAAGGACACAGATCAGTGTCTGTAAGTTGCCATTTCCTTCTGCAGGCACCGCAGTGTCCCTGTTCCGTGCGAAAACGGTTCAGCAGAGACCACTGTTGCCGAGGG
>Ga0209149_1000839_pt1 | contig 14006 bp, 1 predicted proteins | sample WorMetTyACAVOLI2_FD_187423 | JGI IMG/M metagenome (GOLD analysis project Ga0209149, IMG submission 187423) | Marine gutless worms symbiont microbial communities from Max Planck institute for Marine Microbiology, Germany - Olavius algarvensis... ... | reverse complement strand
TAACCTGAAGCACAGCAGATTGCTGCTTTAACCAATTTTTCAAAGAACATTGACCAAATTTAAAATGTTGGACCTACAATTTTGTAATTTATTCTGATCAATTTTAAGTTTATGCGCAGGCTCTATAGGGAATCGGTATCCCAACACCGCCGCCATAACTGCCTACTGCACTGCCACTCTCTGTATCTATTGTAGCTGCACCTTCTCCGCCAAAAACACCAAAGACTGTTGCCCCAAATTCAGGTCCAATCATTTTTTTTGCTGGTTTGCTGCACGTGCCCTTATTTTGGTTGGGAAAATCAAATTCACCACCCATGCTAATGCTAGCATCAAATGCTGCTCCATAACAAAATTTTATATAATTATGGCGAAGTTTTTTATCGCCGTCACAACAGTATGATGATAATCCACCTATCCCTCCAATGACATGAATTTCCCATCCTCCGTATCCACTCTCGGGATATACTAATTCTGAATTTCTTTGTTGGTTAATATAATTAATGTATTGATACTCTCGCTCTGCTTGTCTCCTTAACTCCTCTCGAAGAGATTCTAAATTTGGTTCCGAAGAATCTATTAATCCTAACATATCGAATAATTTTATTGGATTGTTTCTAACGTAGACATATGTGTTGTTTCCTCCTCTGATTCCTAAAGGATCGGTTCTCAGATAGCGTCCAACCTTCGAATCATAGAAGCGAAAATAGTTATAATTAAGTTCCGTTTCCTCCTCATAGTACTGTCCTGGAAATCTTAGGCTGTTTGTAATGGTAGAAGAGATATCAATATCAGCCTTGCCAAAGGAAGAGTATTTCACGGACCAAACGACAGCTCCGTTGACAGCAGTCAGCTTTTGCGGAGTGCCCAGATGGTCATTTTGGTAAAAGTAATATTGCTCGTCTACTTTCATAAACAGCGGATCAGTGGTCCAGGCGGAACCGGGTCTATACCCATAAGACTTGACCACATTGCCGGCTGCATCAACCTCTGCCACCAACCCCTCATCGGCATAGACAAAGTAAGTTTTTACTCCACCAACATCTTTCCAGAGCCGTCTACCAAACGGATCATAGTAGTATTGAGATATCAAAGAACCGGAACCGTCTCTGATTTCTTGCAAACGGTCCTCTACATTATAAATGTAGTTGGTAACCTGACCGGTATCCGTCTTTTGGGTCATGTTACCGTTGGCATCATACTCAAAGATTAAGTCTGCATAGCCCTGAAGCTCGTTGTTGTCATTGTAGCCCCAGTTACCGGTCACCCCTGCGGCCGTCAGCCGGTTGCCGACAGCGTCGTAGCTAAAGCCCTCATCGGCCTGAACCGGGTTGTCGGCATCGGTCAAGCGGTAAAGATCATCATAGCCGTAACCATATTCACCATGTTCCGTGGCTTTGGCCGTAATGTTGTCCATCCTATCATAATTATACTGATAATCCAGCAAAACATTTTCAGCCGGGTCCTTGGCGGTGATCGACTTCACTCGCATCAACGGATCGTATGCATATTCCCGTTTGCTGCCACCCGGCAGGATAACCTCGGTCGGCCGGTTCCATTGGTAGGCGCTATAGGTGATATATCCAGCTCCCGGGATGTTGACGCCGGTCAGCTGGTTGTTGTCATCATAGGTGTAAGCGTAAGTAACGCCGTCCGGGCCAGTAAAGGTCTTTTTCAAGCCGTTGTTGTAGGAGGTATAGGCGTTGGTCAGTTCAAATGCCCCGTAGTTGACCGTCTCGGACAGCTTGCGGTACAGATTGTCGTAGGTGTAAACAGCCGAAGTGGTGCCATCGTCATAGCCGGTCAGATTGCCGGCCCGATCGTAGGCAAATTCAACGGTTTTGACCGGAGCGGCGTCATCAGAAGCTGCATAATATTGGATTTGCACCAAACGACCGGCCTCGTCGTACTCATATGCGGTTTTCTGATCCTTTGCATCGATCTTTTCGATCAAGTTGCCTGCATCATTGTAGTCATATGTGGTCTGCTGGCCTTCGGGCCGGGTTTCTTTGACCAGTTGGTTGTTGCGGTCATACTCAAACCAGGTCGTGTTGCCTTTGGCATCCGTCAAAGCCGTCAGGTTGTCGCGATTGTCATAGAAATACGCCGTGTCCTGTGTCATAGGATCGGTGACGGTTTTCAACCGGTTCAATGCATCATAGTCATATGCGGTAGTCTTTTCTTCCTTGTCCGTGCGAGCGATGAGATTGCCGGCTGCATCATAGTCGAAATCCGTCAAATAGATTTCGGCGGCACTCAACACATCTTTTTCAACGGTCTTGCGACCGCGCTTGTCATACTCGAACTCTTTGGCAAAGGTCGGGTACGTGATCCGGGAGGGCTGATTGGCGGCGCGGCCGGCACCGGCACAGGACGAACACCCCGAGCCGGTGTTATCATCATATTCCATCGCAATCTCGTTGCCGTTGCCGTCGATGGTTTTTGCCAGGCGTCCATCCAAATCGTACTCATAACGGATTTCTTTGCCTTTGGCATCGACCTGGCGCAGCAGCTTGCCGTTGGCATCATACTCAAAGACCGTCTGGTTGCCGGCCGGATCGGTCAGCAGGGTCAGATTGTTGTTCTCGTCATAGTCATACAGGGTTTCTTTGCCCAGGGGATCGACCTGCCGGATTTTGTTGCCGGCCTCGTCGTAGTGCAAACGCGTCACATTACGGTAAGGTTCTTCATTGTTTACAATCGGATCGGTCACCGACGCCAGACGTCCGGCCGCGTCGTATTCATAGCTCCATTCCTTGCCGCGGGCATCGGTTTTGGTGAGCACGTTGCCCATGGCATCATGGCTGGAAAAACGGATGACGCCCCCTTCCGGGTCGGTGATCGACGTCAGATTGCCAGATAAATCGTAGGTCATCACGGTCAAAGCTTCCGCCGTGTTGGCATCTTCCAGGCGTTTGGTTGTCAGCAGGTTGCCGTCGGCATCATAAGTGTATTCCGTCTGGCGCTCATAAGCAGTCCCGACCGCTTCGATCTTGCGGATCAGGTTGCCGAAATCGTCGTATTCATACTCGGAGACATGACCGTTTTCATCGGTTCGCTTTATCGCCCTGTTGAGTTTATGCTCGTAGTCAGTGGCAACAAAACTGCCGTCCGGGTAGACGACCCTGGTCAGGTTGTCCCACTCGTCGTATTCTTTGCGTGTGACGTTGCCCTGCTCGTCGGTGACCAACAGATCACGGCCGTCCTTGTCGATCTTTTCCACCGTGCGGCCGTTGATGTCCACCCGGCGGGTTTCAAAATCGCGGTCATACCAGATTTCTTTTACTTTGCCGGCCGAGGTCTCTATTCGCGCATACTGCTCCTGGGTGGCTTCATCAAATTCATACTCAAAGAAAAAGCCCTGGCCGCTGTCACTTACGACCGAAGCCACGCCATTGTACTTGTCGTAGGCAACCGTAATAGTGCGTCCGGTCGGCTCTATGATTTTCTCCAGGCGTCCCTTGCCGTCGTATTCAAAGCGGGTTTCATGATCGAGCACGTCTTCAACCCGGCTCAAACGGCCGTCCGCGTATCCGTAGTCTACCCGGCGATTGGCGGCGTCATACGCGGCCTCGATTTGACCGTTGCCATTGGTCTCATACCAGAGCACCTGGGTGTCGTTGCGATCGACAACGCCGGTCAGTTGGCCGTCCTCATACAAAAGTTTGGCCAGGATGCCGGTACGGCTGCCGTAGGAGCTGACATGGCCGTTGTCATCGTAATCGATCCAACCGCCTTTGGGGTCTTCCCAGCGGTAGCCGGTTTCGGTTTTAATGATCCGGAAAATATCGTGGATGAAAATGTCGGCATCAATCGCGGACTTCTCATAAACGACACCGCCCTTGGCTATGGACTCCAATCCGTTGGCGAGGGAATTTTGCTTGAAAGTCAGCTTATTGCGCTGATGCTCCCACATCCATTGGTTATCATAGTACCAGCGTTTGACTTCGATCATACCGCCGGGAACCTTGACCGCCAGATCCACCATGTCGCGGTAGTATTCGCGCATCACCAGGTTAACGGACGAACCGGTATCCTGGAACATGTTGCCGAATGTGTCTTTTACCCAGCAACCCAGGCAGAACCTTTCCTTGCGCGGGGGTTCCGGAAAGCACTTGACCCCTTCGATGGTCTTGGGCTGAGGTGCGGGTTTGGAGACCGTGCCGGTTCCCTGGCCACTGCCGACATTCCAGCTGCCACCGCCGCCGCTGGTGACAACGGGCCCGTCACTGCCGCCGCAAGTGCCGTAGGTCCGGGTCCAGCAATAGGTGGTCCCGCCCTTGGCGGTTACTCCGTTGGCGCAGTCATATTCGTAGCTCGTACGCGCGCATTTGCGGTAGCTGCTGCAGCCCCCGCCCGTGGCCTGGCCGTCCTCATCGGGCTCCAACGATTTTAGGCAGGTCACCCGGTAGGCCACCGTGATGCGCTCTTTGGTTTCGAGACTGTCGGGCAGGCCGCCCAGGATTTCATAGCGGAAGTTCTGATCATCGGGCGGCAGGCCGAAGTTCAGGTTGTCGGCCCGGACCAGGCCGTAGTTGGTCAGGGTAAACTCGCCGTTAAAGACATCACCGGCCTGCATTTTGGGCAGGGCCACCGAGGTCGGTTCCACCACGACCACCGCGGCGGGCACATTGGTTTCATAGACCGCGTTCAGCACCACCTCGTATTTGTCCTCGATGGCGATCTCGGTCACCGACCATTCCACCGTCACCAGGTTGTAGTCCAAAAAGACATCTTCGGTGGTCGTCACACCGGGCTTGATCCACACCCGGCCGATATATTCCTGGTGGTTTTTGGCCGATATGCGGCACTTGTAGCGCCCGGCAGGCAGGCCCTCGAACCAGGCCTCGCCAAAGCTGTCGGTGGTGCGGCGGTACTCCTCGGTCAGGACCGCTTCGTTCTGCAGCTTGACCCTGGCATTGGAGAGCCCCTGAACAATTTCCCCGGTTTGCTGATCGATGCCGCCGGTGTAGATATCCGACACCTTAAAAAGCGCATTGCCCTGCCCTTCCAGGGTGACCGCCACATACAGGTTGATATCGATCGTCGGGTGGTTGGCGGCCGTGATCCTGAGATAAAAGCTGTAGTTGCCTTCGGTAATCTCAGCCGTGGGGGAAACGGCAAATCCGACTTTTTTATAATCCCCGATGGCCAGATCCCCCTGGTCCCTGGCTGTGGTCAGATAAATCCAGGCCGGCGCCGGCTTTTTGGCACTATCCAAAAGGGAGATCTGCATCCTGTACAGATCCGCCAGGCCCTTGTTGGTCAGGGTGATATTCTCGCTGACCGTTTTATCCCGGCCCACGCCGGTCTCCACGTGGTTGGGACTAAAATGAAGGGTCGGCTTGGCCTCGGAGAACCGGGCATTGATGCTCACCGTGCCCCAGGCAGCCGGATCGGTTTCATCGCTTTTAACGGTCAGTTTGATCTTTTCCGTTGCGCCGGCCGTGTTGTCGGCCCAGATCGTAAACGGCAGGGTGGCCGACTTCTTGCCGGGCAGTTTAGCGATGGGAGATCCCGTGGTCAGGTGGATCCCTTCCGGTTTCTCACCGCCGGGCTGATCCTCGGCGGCATACTCCAGGCGCAGGTTGTTGACACTCGTGCCGTCACCGGTCTGCACCCGGATTTTGATGGTATTGGTGTAGTTTTTGGGCGCGTTCAGGTTGAGCGTAGCCGGTGTGATATTCAGCTTGTTGATCACAAACTGGCCGTGCACCGGCTTGTCGGTGCGGTCCGGATGCACCGCCCGCACGCGGTAGATGCCGGACTCACCCGGCAATGCTTTGAAGCGGTGGGTAAAGACCCCGTCATCAGCGGTATAGACATCATAGGTGCGCTCAAAGCCGTTTAAGGTGATGACCAGCTCAAGCGGCACATTGCCCATGGGCGCATCCGTTGCGCGCTCCACGGCCCGGCCGGTGATGACGATGTCCTCGTCCCCGGTCGAATTTGGCGGGGTAATCACCGTTACCTCACCGTAATAGCTCGTATCCACCAGGGTGATGGCATGGGTGGTGGAAAGCCCGTTCATCCTGACCTGGGTTGTCCGGCCCTGGTGGTAGTAGACATAGGCGATGTTCAGGCGAATGATGACATTGTCCGGCGCATTGGCCGGCACCGGGATGCTGATCATCTCCGAGGTGAAGCGCTCCCCGGCGGCGATGCGCGCCACCGTGTTCCTGTTGGACAAGGTCACCAGCTTATCGCCGGTGGCCTGCTTGAAGGATTGGGTGGCCAGCACATTGTCGTCTTCGTCCAGCAGATAAAACTTAACCCGATCGGAGGCGGACTTGCCCGAGTTTTTAGCGGTTACGATCTCGATCTCCACCTCACCGGTGTTCTCGATGCTAAACTGCACCCGGCCTGAAGCGGCCCGGGTGAACTCATCGTTTTGGATCTGCAACAGCAGCATGCCGTCGGTCATTTCGATCGTGGCGTTTCGCACGATCTGCACAGTCTCTTTGGTGCGCGGCGTAACCTCGATAGTGGTGGTCAGGGCGGCTATCCCCTCCTTTAAATCGTCATAGCCGCCCACGACCACCGGGACAGTCCGGGATGTGCCCGGATCAAGATCAAAGGACTCCGAGCTGTGAGCATGGGATCCCACCCTGACCTTGAGCCGGATGTTTTCCACCCGGCCGGCGCCCTCGTTCAACACGACATAGTCCAGTCGATTCATGATGCCGCGCTCGATCCGGCTGCCGTCACTCAATACGGCCTGCAGTACCGGCATGGTGATGCTGCGGCCCAGACTCTCCACATCGCTGTTGTCCACCGTAATAATCGTATAGCGCCGCTCATCGGTGCCGTAGCCCTTGTCCGTATAGCTTTTTTGCGTCAGCCGCGCTGTGTTTAATTTAACCCGGGTCGCATCGGCCCCCAGGTAGATGTCGTAGCCGGCGATATCCCCGCCCGGATGGGTCCAGCTCACCAGCGGCGGATCGGTGTCGACCTGGGTCACCGTGATGCTTGCAACCGGCAGCAGCTGCACGTTTAAATAATCGGCGTTCGAGGGGGCGGATTCGTTGCCCACGGCATCAACGGCCGTAACCGCATACCAGTGGTCGGAAAGCGAGGGGGTCGGATCCACCACCAGGGTTTGTGCGATGCCCGCCGCAAGCGGTGCGAGCCCTTCGACCGCGGTGATCTCGGTTTTGGCGCGGTACAGCGAATAGGTCATACCCTCCGTAAACGGCGGCGGCTCCCAGGCAACCTTGATGCCGTTTGCCACCAGTTGCAGGGCCAGGTTGAGCGGTACCCCGGGCGCCTCGGAATCAGAATCGACCACCACCGGATCGCTCAGCCCGCTTAAGGCCTCCTGGGTATTTTCCTGCCGGATGCTGGCGATGGCATAGGTGTAAAGGCCGTCACTGCCTGGCGCATCGTCGAAGGTTTCAACCGTGTCCAGCCGAGCGTAGGCGCCAAGCTCACTTTCCCCCGGCGCCTTGCGGTAGATCTGGTAGCCCACGGCTTCGGCCACGGCAAGCCAGCTCAAGCGGATTTTACCGCCCGGCCGTGATTGCCCTTTAAATTCCAAGGGCGGTGCCAGCGGCGGCAGCTCGCCCTGGTAAACCTGGAACCGGTTGTCGGCCGTGATCCGGTCGCTGCTGTTGTCGAGGGCGTCGCTCCCCTGGTAGACGAGGTGAAAGGTTTCGGCAGCGTTAAGTCCGGCATCCGCCGGCAGCTCGAACTCGGCCTGCCAGGTCTGGGCCTCACCCGGCCCGGTGGCGGCCTCAAAGATGGTATTGATGTCGATCGGGTCCCGTTGATCGCCGGACAGTTGATAGGAAAGCTGCGGCAGTTCGCCTGCTTTGACTTTCTCATCAAGCCCGATGGTGGCGGTTACCGTTACCGGGTTCTGCTCATCGTTTTGAATCGGCTCGAGCGGGGATACCGCCAGGCGGGTAATCGTCGGTCCGTCGGTGTCGATCTGGATGATACGGCCCGAATCGATCTCGGTTCCGCGGTTGCCCACTGCATCCCGGGCCGAGAAAATGGCGTAGGCCGCCCCGGTCGGGGTCCTCTCGGTGATAACGAAAAAGCCACTGTAGCTGGTATCCGTATCTTTGGATAACTGCACTGATATGGGTAGGCCGCCGTCCGGAGCGATGCTCAAATAAGGCGCGGACTGCAGCGGTTCGCTGACCGTCAGGATGAGATTGACGGTTCCGGGCGCCATGGTGCCCGAGGCTTGATCAAAGCTGCCCTGGGGGCTGTAATCGATGGCGGATGCCCGCGGCGGGGTGCTGTCCGCCTTGGCGGAAGCTTCGGCGGACAAATCCGATTCGTTGGCGGCCGCATCCACCGTGCTGACCCGGTAGTACCAGGTGCCGTCGGAGGGCGGCAGATCGTTAAAAGACGTGGTCTTGATCAGGTTGGTGTTTATTTTGCCGGCCCCCTGCTGGGTGGTGAACGGAGCCGAGGCCCGGTAAAGATTATAGCCGGTGACTTCGGTATCAGAAGGGGCCTTCCAACTCAGCCGGACACTGCCCCCGGATTTGGCTTCGGCCGCAAGGTTCGTCGGGCTGACCGGCAGGGTGGTGTCCAGGGTCACAACAACCTCGGCGCTTTGGGGGCTCATACCGGCCCGGTTGACGGCTGCCGCCTGCAGGCGGTTTTCCCCTTCGCTCAAGGAATGCGGGCTGCTGAACTTGCCGAAAGCGTCCACGGCCACGACAACCCCGGTTTCAACCCCGTTGCTGTAAAGGCTGATCTCGGTGTATTTCTCGGCCTGGCCGGAGACGGTGATGGTCTTTTTATTGGTGATGGTGCCGCCTACAGGCGCGGTGATCTGCGGGGCTTCAGGTGCGGCCAGGGTGACCGTCAGACTGTAGTCTTCGCTGGTGTGATTGCCCAGCGTGTCGTAGGCCGCGATGGTCAGGGTGTGGGCGCCGTCTGCGGTCTCCACCACGTTCCAGAAGCAGGAATAAAGCGCGTTGTAATCGGTTCTAACGAGATTTCCGTCGATAAAAAACTCAACCCGGCTGACCCCGGCCGGATCCTGTGCTTCGCAGGAGATGCTGACCGGGCGGCTCAACACGCCGAATTCCGCCAGCTGATCATCATCGATCCGGATGTTGGATATTTCCGGTCCTTGGGAATCGGCCTCGGGTACGGCTGCGATGGTGGTGACCGTCGTTTGTTCGCCGTCGGAGATATTAACGGCCGTAACGGCGATATAGTAGGTCGTATCGTTCATCAACCCGGCCAGCTTGGCCGATGGTTCAGTTGAGGTCAAAACCGGCGCCAGGCCGGCGACATCCGTAAAATCGCCCTCACTTCGGTATACGGCGTAGTGCTTTACGTAATTGGTGGGCAGAACCGCATCCCAGCTCAGATCAACATAGCCGCTGTGAACTTCAGCTGCAAGGCCGGCGGGATTTTCCAGCAGGGTCACCCCGGTGATCGCTATGCCGCTGCTTTCATTGTTATCGTTGTCATAGGCCGCGACTTTAAAGTTATAACCGGTGGATGAATTCAAGCCGGCTTTGGTAAAGCTGTTTAATTCCTTGGCCTGCTCCAGGGGCTCCTCGTTTTCAAAGGTCAAGCGGTAGCCGGCTAAATCGCCGTGGGTGTCCGCCGGCTGCGTCCAGGTAAAGGTAAGATGATCGGAGAAAGACTGCACCTTCAGGCTGCCGACATTCCCAGGCGGCACGATGTCTTTGGCACTGCCGGATACCGGTGCCACCTCGGTCCGGGCGTTGCCCCGGGCATCGACTGCCGTCACCGCAAACCAGTACGGGGTGTTGCGGGTCAGATCCGTGGCGGTGTATTTGAAGTTGCCGGCGCTGGTCGAATCGATCTGCTCGGCGGCGGACACGCTCGTAAATGATGTCGTGGCGCGATAGATCCGGTAGCCGCTGACATCGCCGTGGGCCGCCTCGTTGTAGCCGCTCCAGTCCAGTTTGATGGTGCGCCCGTCGCCTTCGGGGTCGAGGGCCAGGGTGTTCACGGCCGGGGGCGGAACATCGTCAAAGAAAATCCCGACCGTCACCGGGTCACTCTGATTGCCGGCCTGGTCCCGGGCGGCCAAGGTAAAGCTGTTGTCCCCGGCGCTCAGACCGGCGCTGTAGGTCCAGGTTGTCTGGGCGCTGTAGCCCACAATTTGACTGCCGTTTAGCAGCAGGGCCGCATAGGCCTCTTTGGTGCCCGATAGGGTTTGCGTGGGCTTGTGTGTGGGCGAGCTGACCGGGCTCACCACCGGCGCTGCCGGTGCTTTGGTGTCCAGGGTAAAGCTGAAGTGCTTGGCGGCTGAGCGATTGGTAAAGTTATCCTCCAGCCGGAGATCAACCGTATAGAGGGCGTCTTCCAACGCTGCGGCCGGGGTAAATACCAGCTGGTCGGCGCCTGATACCGCCCAGGTGCCGTCGACCGGCTGCTGGTTGGTGTCCTTAACGGACAACTGTGATTTTTCAAGGTTCAAGCCGCTGCCGGTCTCGGTGAATGCAACGGTTATGGCGGCCGGCGTCGTATTGACAAAGCTGCCGTTGGCAGGGGTCATGGCGCCGATCGCAGGCGCCTTGGAATCAACGGTGATATCCACCGCAACCACCGGGCTGCTGTTGCCGGCCGCATCCTGCAGCCGGACCTCGAGGGCATTGGCGCCCTGGGCAAGCGACAGGCTCACCGACCAGTTGCCGCTGCCGCGGGCAACCTTTTGCTGGTTGTTGATGTAGACCGCCGTGTTGTCTTCCCGGCTGCCGGTCAGAATAATGGTAGCGGTTTTGGATTGGTTCTCGACCGGCCGGATTTGGATCAGACCGCTCAAGACCACGCCGCCCGTGATGGCCGGTTCGGCCGGCGGCTGACCGTCCACGGTAAAGCTAAAGTTATACCCCTGGGTGTTGCCCTCCAGATCCTTGGCAATCAAGGAAACAGTGTAGGTGCCGTCGGCCAGCGGGATGGCGGCGGGCGCAAAAGTGTAGCGGTTGTCGGCTTCGCTGACCGTTCCGGCGACTGCCGAACCGCCGCCGTCGGCCACAGCCACACTGGCGATGACAGCAGCTGTGTCAACCACCCCGTACTGGTCAGCCAATGTGAAGCTCACGGCATGGGCCTGCTTGACCGAGACATTGGCGGCGGGCACGGTTTGGGTCAGTTCAGGTGGTGTCGGGTCTTTAACGTGGGGCAGGCTCACCGCCAAGGTGTTGTTTTCCTCGAAAGCCTCGATCACCTGCTCCTGGCTGTCCGCCCTGGCTTCAACAGTGTGGTCCCCGGTCACCGCCGTCCACGAGCGGCTGACCTGCGCAGACCGGCCGGCCGGCATCACCGGGTTGATGGTCTGATAACCAATGCTCTGGCCATTGACGAAAAATTCGACCCGGAAGGCATCCACCGCCGGGCCGCTGCCGGTATTTTCCACCGTGGCTGTAAAGGCGATGCCCTGGCCGGCCTGCAGGTCGGCGGCCGGCTGCCAGGTCAGGTCGGAAATAATCAGGTCCGGCGGATCGCCCAAAGTCGTAAAGTGCCAGATCGCACCGGCCGTTTCTGCCCCGGCATCGTCCCGGGCCACGATTTTCCAGTAGTAGGTGTGGCCGCCCTCCAGTCCGGCTTTATCAAAAGTGATTGTCTCCACCGCCTCTGCGATAAGTTCGAGCGCATCGGCCGCCGTTCCGAAATACACGTCATATACCACGGCATCCCAGGGGTTGGGATCACCGCCGCTCCAGTTTAAGTTTACCGCAATCGGCTGGCCTTCGGCCGTCACCGGCACCCGCACGGCCCCGTCGGCCGGCACCGGGTTTTTAGGTACAAAGGGTGCGGTATTCGTTGGCGGCGTGTCAATGCACTCGCTTTCGGCTGCCAGCCAGGACGATACGGTCACCTTGCCGTTGACGTCATCGCCGTTGAATCCCGGCCCGTTGGCATCGTTCCACCAGTTGTCCCTGGCATCGACGGTGGCGCTACCGGAATTGTTGACGCCGAAATTCTGATTGCGCAGAAAATTGTTGTCGTGAATGACCGGGGCGGCATTGTTGACCACCGATACTCCGTAATGATTGTCCTTGAGGTTGTTGCAGCGGATGGCGACCCCGTTGGCGCCGGTACCGTTGACGTAGATGCCTGAATGGCTCGAGTTGCGGATGGTGTTGTATTGGATGGTGGGTTTGGCGTTTTCAAGGTAAATATTTCCGTTATTGGTATTTCCGCCATATTCCACGACACAGTGTTCCAAAACGGTGGTCCCGTTCCAGGTAGCATTACGAAAATAGATGCCCTTCCAGTCTCCAGGGGATGGGGTGGTGGAACTGGAAGTAAAAATAATTGGCGATCCTTCTGTCCCCTGAGCCACCAGAGCCCCATGATACCAATCACTATACCTATGGTATTGACTTACATATAAACCCGTTCCAGGTTCAAAACGAATCTCAACCCCGGGCTCAATTGTCAGTGTCGTCCTGTTTGCGCTATTTGTATCATTGATATGCCTTGCTGAACCAAAACGGACTGTCACATCACCCGTGAGAATATAGGGAATCCCGCCATCGACCCAGGTGCTGTTTGATGTTATGGCGCCGCTTCTAACCCTGATATGATTTAGTCCGTTACCCGTGTAGTTATTACCGGTCAGCTTCCTCACGCCATCCGGATGAATGTTATTGATTGGCCGGCTGCCATTATTCGAAATGTCATTCCCGGAAATTACCGGCTCAGATGCGCTATCGAGTGAAATGCCATGGGCATTATTATTGACTATCGCATTGCCGCTAACCGTCGGGAACGAATTAGTAAGAGAGATTCCCTGCGCACTGCTGTAACGGACCATAACATTCTTGATGGTCGGATTGGCTGCGTTACTAACGATATTAGCGCCATTGGTATGCCCCCCATATTCCACGACACAGTGTTCCAAAACGGTGGTCCCATTCCAGGTGGCATTACGAAAATAGATGCCCTTCCAGTCTCCGGGGGATGGGGTGCCGGCATTGGAAGTAAAAATAATCGGCGCCTCTTCTGTCCCCTGCGCCACCAGAGCCCCATGATACCAATCACTATACCTATGGTATTGACTTACATATAAACCCGTTCCAGGATCAAAACGAATCTCAACCCCGGGCTCAATTGTCAGGGTCGTCCTGTTTGCGCTGTTTGTATCGTTGATATGCCTTGCTGAGCTATGCCTGACGACTACATCGCCAGTGACGATGTAAGGACTTCCGGCCAGGGTCCAGGTGGTATTCTGGGTGATATGTCCACTGACAAACGACACGATTTGCGGCGATCCGGCGACAGCCGTAACTGTTGTTAACGCGTTGCCTTTAATATCCACGGCCACAACGGCAAAATAATAGGTCTCTCCTTCTATCAGATTGTTTACTCGGTAGGAGAAGGTGCCGGCGTTGACGGTATGATGTAGGGAAAGGGCCGACACATCGCTGAAATCAGAACTCTGGACATAGATTCGATAGTTAGCGATATCACCGTGGACAGATTCATCGTAGCCGGCCCAGTTCAGGGTGACATAGGTGCCGTTTCCCTGTCGGTTTACCCATAAATCATCCACTGGGGGAGGCGCAATATCATCCAATAAGATTTCAACGGATGCTTCCTCACCGATATTTCCGGCCCGGTCCATGGCCTCGAAGCTGAATTGGTTCGTCACATCATCCAGACTGACGGTGTGCTGCCAGGTCGTTTCAGTAGTATGGCCGACAACTTCCTGTCCGGCCAAAAGAATAGCCGCATAGGCTTCCTTGGTGCCCGTGATCACCTGGGTGACTTTGTGGGTCGTTGTTTCCACCGGATTAATGCCTGGTGCCGCCGGTGGTGTGGAATCCACCGTAAAACGATATTCTGCTTCATCACTCCGATTCGTATAGAGTGGACGCATAAACGTAAAAATTCTCATTATATCAGCATGATAAGATAAAATACTACTTGACTTTTTTGATATAAGTACTACTAAAATCACTCCTTTTATAGGCCTAGTTCCCTAAAACTGGGGCTTTAGTGAGGAATAGAAAACCTATTAGTAGTAAAATTTACAAAAATAGTCGAGTAAAAATAGG
>Ga0209149_1000836_pt1 | contig 14018 bp, 12 predicted proteins | sample WorMetTyACAVOLI2_FD_187423 | JGI IMG/M metagenome (GOLD analysis project Ga0209149, IMG submission 187423) | Marine gutless worms symbiont microbial communities from Max Planck institute for Marine Microbiology, Germany - Olavius algarvensis... ... | reverse complement strand
ACGTGGTAAAAGGTGAAAGACAAGTTACATTTTGGCGATAAACAAAACAGTCGAACAGTAAAACCCCAAACTCAAATTCTCAGCATTAACTTAACACACTGAACCATGAAAACACCACAAAATGTGCTCAAAATGTCTACTGTGAGCCACGACACGAACAGAGAGACGGCGACGCCACTGACTGATGACTGCAACAATAATCGGACTGTCGAGGAACAGGATCAGAATATACAAGTGTAGATTTGAAAACAAGTAAATATATGTAACATATTATGAATACATACACAAAACATCTTTTACAAGTAGCTCTGCTGTTGCAGAGAGGCTGCACGATGCTTTGTGTCCGTCAGTAGTTAGCCTCAACAAAATAGTAACTCTTGAGGATTCTTTCATTATCGTTACTTAAGCTTCAGATTTACCACTGCGTAACGTTGTCTTCGGCCTAACGTTGAGGCTTCTTGCCATACTCTTCGTCGTTATTTCCCGCAATCAACAAACTTGGTCGCTTACCAGCGACTAGTGTTATAAACTTGGCATGGCTAGTTGCAGCAAAGTGTATTGCAGTTGCCACTGGAACGCTTCACAGGACGCAGTGAAGCCCGATATTGGCTCAGAATCGCAATTTCTGCCTACCCCACCTGTATTCAATGCCCTCGTTAGGGGGGTTCCCGTCAGAATATTTCCATGCCATTTGGTGTGGAAAAACTAGAATGGTGTGTCTATCCGACCGCAAAAAAATTGTGAAAATATATTTATTTGTTTTGACAGAATGTACAAACGTGACAGACACACAGACACACACCGCATGACAGCATAGGCCACGCTTGCATAGCATCACGGGGGCAAAAAGTAAACAGTCTTTGTACTTCTGGGATTTATTCTTAAGAAAATAACGCAAAACAACAATACATCACAACATCAACAACAACACGTTTATTAGGCATACGGCAGCCAACGGACTGTTTGCCAGAGACAAGGAATTCACTGTCAAGCACCAGGACTTTACGTATGTTGTGATAATGACGATGATGATGACCATAATCACAATGTTATCTCATTGTTGATGAATTGTGGTGTAGCTCAAAGTTATTTTAAATTAGATACGATTAAGTAAACGGCAGACAGAGAAGACTGGAGAACGGTCGTCACTGACCTCAACGGCTCACAAGGACCACGAGTTAAGAAGAAGAAGAAGTAGACAAAGTTGAATAAAAACAAGACTCACAGCGACGAATGACGGCTGTCAATCGTAAGTTGATGGACCACCATTGTCTACAGACTTTGTTGAGCAACACGTGAACATCAGCAACTGACGACGTCAGTTTGTTGATAGCAGCAGCTTTCATTAACACTCGCTCTAACACGTCTGATGGCAGCTATAACATGCAGTCATAACATACACAAACTCATCGTTCTGTAAACAGTAAATATGCATGTAACAAAGCTGTGGTTGTTCTATCTAACAATACAAATAAAGTGCATCTGCTGTTGAAACAGAAAATGTTACAATGTAAACAATTATCAGATTATTCTCTTTTTTCTAACTTGTAGCACTGCCTCAACTTCTCCTCTTCACCTTTTTCGTTAGCAGCCTCCAAGTCCAACTCTACCAGAAGTCTGAAAAGTGCTGATCCCCAGCAGCGTCTGGCACACAGGATGGGTAAACCAGCTCAGCACATAGCCAGGCACCCAGGTCTACTTTGCCTTGGCCATCCCTCCATGGCTAGGCCCAATGAGTACCCAACAAAAGCTGGGCGAATAAACAGGCACATCGCGTGATACACTAGTCTGTATCCATGGTCTCACAGTGTCAGCTGGTGTCTGGCTGAGAACTAGTCAAATGGAGCTCAACGTCAAAGTTCAGGAAGCAGTAGTACATTATAGGCGATTGTATTGCAGTGATGCTCTATGCAAATCCATGTTAACTTTACTTAGCGCCCCACTGTAGTGTGCTGCCACCTGGTGAATATAACGGCTTGATGTCAGACCCACTGCCTGTCTATTCTAAATGCTTCATGACAACAACTGTAACTGTTTCCGTGTAATATTGCAGTGCTAACAAACATAGTTACAGTCATCACCATGACGAGGTAGTAACAGCACACGGATGACTGTGGTAATAATATATTCATATGTTGGCAAAGTACCCTACACTTAGTCTATCTCAGTTGTTAGATGTTAATACTGTGTAAAAGGTGAAAACTGTAGTCTAATATGTAAAAGTCATAGCCAGTAGTGTTATCTCAGCTCATTCAGATACGCATTAGCAGCAAACTTGCCTCAGATATTTGTGATGGTGCATAAACTTTACCATCATTACCTGCACCAAACAACAATACTGTCAAGTGCTGGAAAGCAAATGTACGTACATGCAATATTTACAGTTACATGTGACTACAGGTAAATATAGGTAATGGATTATTTTTATAAGGATTCCATATAATGTATGCAAAATAGCCACATTTTATAAAACGCTATATAAATCCTATTATTCGCTATATAAATCCTATGACTATTATTATTCAGCACCTCTGTAACTTCATGACATTATGGCACTATACAAATCCTATTATAATTATTATATACCACATTCAGTATAAATCAAGTAATACTGTGTTGAATGTAAAAACCGTATTACAGTTACGACAGATGCGCCATTGTGACCTGTTTTCTCACATAAACTTGGTCTCACAAATCTGTTAAACTATCACTAGGCTTATTTCAAATTTGATGAAAATCGGTCACATATGTATGCCAGCGCAGGCAGAGAGAATTCATGAAAACCAATAGTAGCACATGCTTATAACGATTTCCTGTGTCATGATACCTTAAAAGTTCATTGCAGTCTGCATTCCAATTAAGTGCAGATTGGATAAACAAACAAGGGCATCAGAGAAGATTATGTATCACATTTGGCTATTTCTGATCTGACTCATATGGACCGACAACAATTTTACTATGGTAAGTCTAACAATGGTCACTGCACAAACAGCCAATCAGTGGATAATTTGCTACATTTAGAAATTGTTAATGTTAATGTAGCAGAATAAACTTTGAGAAAATTCAAATAAACCAACAAACCGGTGAGAAATCTGACAGGCTGTGATGCGGCAGAGTAAGGTCCAACACCAGCTTCATTGACAGCAGCAACAGCAAAGTCATAGAAAACTTCACGCTTCAGTTCAACAGTCAGTGAATGACGGACAAGTGGACCATCTTTTCTCTCAGTTGTAACAAACATTCTTCCGTCAGTGTCATGAGAGTGATAACGGATGAGGATAATGAAGTTAAGTTCACTGTCATTGCATGGCATTGTCCACTCCAGATCAACTGATCTTCCATCACTGCTGATGACTGGACAACTAGGCTGAGTGATGGGCTTGTTATAACTGATGGCTACTGATACAGAGGCTGGACTATACTTGCTAGTGCCATCAGAGTTCACTGCAGCCACTTGAAACACGTACTGAGTGCCAGAACGAAGTTCTCTCAGTCTGACACTGGTGTCAGTGATGAGATGCTTAGTGACAGATGTCCATGGACTATCTGGTGTTTTGTATTTCACCAAATATCCAATAACTGGACTAAGACCTTCAACCAGTGGAGACTGATACGTGACTGTGCAGCAGTCTGACTGAATATCACGTACAGTTGGTGCCACAGGCTCACAAGGTTCACCTGCCACACAACAGCCGTGTTAACTGTTTCATCATTTATTCTACAAACATGTTTGGAATACACTAATGTCGAATGTGCACTAAAATTACTGCAAACAAGTGTATCGGAGACGATACTAAAGCCGCCGCTCGTCAAAGCCCAAACTGCTTTAAAAAAAAACAAAAAATAAAATAAAATATGGCGAAAATCGATTTTCAATATTGCGGATGGAATTATTACACCCTGCAATGTATCACGATAATGACACTGATTTCGCCAGGTAACTGCACCCTGCAATGTGGGATGTGGCTCTGGAATCATGACAGTGAATTCACCAAGTGGCAGAACCATGCAATGTGATATGTGGCTCTGGAATGACATGCCATTGAATTCGCCCAGTGGCAGCACCCTGCAATGTGACACGTAGCTCTGGAATCATGACATTGAATTCGCCAGGCGGCAGCACCCTGCAATGTGACAGGTGTCTCTGGGATGACATGACATGGAATTCGCCCAAACGTCCGCTAGATTGGAATTCTACATCTGGTTTCGATTTTGACATATCACTGCAGTCGACATATCATTTTGCACCAGTCTGCAAAATTTTATCCAAATCTGAGGACCCTCAGCAGAAAGAAATGATGTCATGTTGATTTTCAAGATGGCGGATCTCAGCCATCTTGGATTTTAGGGGTCCAATAATGGGTTCTTTGAAAAGCCCATGTACGACTTCCTATAGGTCGTCAATAGACAACACAGCTTTAAATTGCTTAGTTTTTGAGAAAATCATGTTTTTGCATTTTGGCATCAACATCCAATATGGCGGATCTCCGCCGTCTTGGGTTTTAGAGGTCCAATAATGTGCCAGCAGTTGTTCGGTGCCGCTATGGGGAGCCCAGTTTCCCCGCTTCTAGCCAATTTGTTTATGGAATGGCTGGAGAAGCAGGCTATTGCCACGGCACCGGTTGAATGCAAAACAAAATTTTAGAAGCGGTATGTGGACGATGTTTTAGAACTGATAAAGAAGGTCAGGTGAGGAATCTTACGGACCACATTAACACCACTGATCCCACTGGCAACATCAAGTTCACCTATGAAGAAGAGGAGGACAAGCAGATCCCATTCTTGGACACTCTCCTAGTCCGACGGGAAGATGGGTCAGTGAAACTTCTGGTATAAAGAAAGAAGTCACACACTGACCAATACCTCGACTTTAGTTCTCATCATCCTCTGAACCATAAACTAGCTGTAATCAGAACGCTATTGGAGAGATGCTACAGCATTGTGACGGAAGAGGATGACCGAAAGTAGGAAGAAGAACACGTTGCTAAATAATAATAATAATAATAACGGATTTGTATAGCGCCTTTAGGTCCGAAGATATAGAAGCGCTCAGTAAGTGTGGCTACCCTCCCTGGACCATCGATAGGGTCAAACAGGACATCGTGGAGAAATCTTTGAAGGACGAAGTAAAGAAAGCAAAGAACACAAGAGGCAACCACAAAGGTCAAGAATGAAGAGAACACCGAATTGATCTATCGTGTCCCTTGGAAGAACTGCTCCAGCTCTTATGTTGGAGAGACAGGCAGGAAGTTCGGTCTGAGGATCAAAGAACACAAGAAAGAAGTGGACTCTTTCACAGCTGGTACAGAGACCCGAGCCTCCAGGGCAAGGGAGAGCAGTGTAACTCACAAGTCAGCCATCACAGACCATGCCGTGGAAGAGAACCATGTCATCGACTGGGACAAGGCAAAAGTGGTCGATAGAGAGGCACAGCGACAGAGCAGATGGATAAAAGAGGCACTTTGGATCAGGAAGACACCGATGTCCATGAATCGGGATGCAGGATCCTACCAACTCAGCCACACATGGGACCAGGTGATTTCCAGGTCACGTGCTCCATCGAGCTGTAAACAATCAAGACATGATCAAGATGTCCGACGGACATCGAAACGTTGTCATTAGGTAACACATTTTCAGTTGTGTAAAGTAAGAAGTTTCTACGTTATCGTTTTAAAGTTGTTTACGATTGCCGGTTTTCAGTGGAATTTTGCATTCGGAAGCAGAGCGGCGCCTTTCATATCGTCTCCGATACACTTGTTTTTATATCAATCATGCATCTTCAGCTTTTGAACAAATTTTATGCATGGTATGGTATAACATCCCATGAGACTACTACATTCTAGTCCCTGTCCTTGACATGCAAGTTCTTGTTGACATTGTGGCTCAATTCCTTGTTAACAACACTGCTTGAAAGTTAGAATAAGTTATAATTTTACACGTTCAGTATGATCAGACATCTTGATGTAATGTAAATGTAATGTGATGTAATGTAAAAAAAAGATCAGATTAGGGTGACATAAAGTCAGAAGACTGCAAGGTCACCTAACATATTAAAAAACATGTTACAGTAGTTCATAAATGTAACTTGGTGGGAAATATGCAGTGAATAGATGTCTATCACCGAAAAATTCGAAAAGTCGGGTCGATGTGTAGTTGAATGCTACCATGCGTCTCATCTCTGGTAATCTCCGTTCTACACCTCTCCCATGGCTACCAGTGCTCTCCAACATTGAACCGCCAACCCTACGAAGGAAGGCTGCTACTGACAAGCTAATGGAGAAAATCGTCAAACATCAAAAGTCAATGGAGGCATAACTGGAAGTCGGCTCAGGTGGTCAATTCTCACCCAGTGTGTGACCCCCAAAATCCCCAACCGGGTTTCGACCTCCCTCGGCAACATTGGTCTCTGCTGAACTGTTGAACATTGTCGAATCCTGTCCCCTGACAAAACCGAATGGCGGCTTATCTCGGCTACATTCTGCGGATAAAGACGCTGTTTCGTGGCTGACCAGTTATGGTTCATGACATGGATACGAGAAGAAGAAGACCGAAAAATTATGTCCATTCTGAACAAGCATATGCAACACATATTAAATTAAAAAAAGATAAAATATATGTAAGTGAACACGATTTATCAATTTTCATAGAATTTAATGCCCCATTTTATACTCAACATATTTAATACAGTATAAAATCAGAAAAGTGAAATTCTTTGCTGTTGATGCAAATATAATGTTCATAGCATAAGAAAGCAACAGAAGAAATACCATGAGTATCATTGGGAATCTCAACTTCTTCTGAAAGGGCTAAAAAGTCACTGAAGCCACGTGCATTCTTTGCAGCAATGGCAACGACGTAAGATGTCCCACGAGTAATAGACTTGTCCAGTTTGGCAGTAGTGGTAACTCCCACTGTGACTAGTTGTGCCATGGAGCGGGAACCACTTACAGTCGCATAGATGACAAGATATCCATTGAGTTTTGATCCACCATCACTGTCTGGTTGTGTCCACGTAAGAGACACCTCTGTATCAATGACTTTCACAATTCTCAGACATCCAGGTGTGCTTGGTACACGAGAACTTTCTGTAACATTCAATTACACCATCAGCAATTTTAGTTACTCAATCACTGTTTAATATTTACTGTGTGGTGTACTGTGTGCAAGTGCAGCTTATGTTGTAGCCATGATTCTGTTTGTCTATCTGTCTGTCACAACGGTGACGTGTCAAAATGGCAGAACATATCATCAAACATTGTTCATAAGCCGGTAGTCCATGTCCAATCTTTCAGTTTTTGCTTACCCAACATCATCAGAAAATGATGACGAAATTTAACGTGGCTTACATAGGAGTGAACTATGAAAAATTTGTGACACTCAATCAATATTAGGCTATACCTGATATGGCTATACCTGGTATAAACAATGCAAGATATATACAGTTATATGCATTGTGGCACACTATTAGGCAATTGTATCATGATCTACTGAACCATGTTTTTTTGTTGACCAATGCCCAAGAGTGATTTTTAAAATCCATTTAAATGACTGTAAACCTATCGCGCCCTGATTCTTTATAAACGTCGACGCTTTATAAATCATTTACTTACTTACTTACTTATTAATATATCAAAATACAGCATACCATCACATATGAATCTAAGTGCTATGATTGACAGTCGTATGTAAGCATTGTTCAAGGTTATTCGTGTTAACGAGGTGGGTGGGTTTTAGTGAGAGAAGAGTTGTGTATCTTAGAAAGTTGTTGTAGTCCAATAAGAAGAAATTTACTTTTAGAAGAGTTGAGAGTGAGAAGATTGGCAGTCATCCAGGAAGAGATCTGCTGTACAGCGTTTCATAATTGAGTGATGTTGGAGTGAGAATTAGATGGATGAAAAAAAGGAAAAGCTGTGTGTCATTTGCATAAAGTGGTGATTTAAAGAAAGAGATAAGAGTACTGAGTGGGGTTGTATTAGAGGGCCGATAACTGCGCCTTGGGCCCAGGATGACACATAGGCAAGTGTGTAGGGAGGAAAAACTGTTATTGCTTTTGTCACGAAAACAGCAAGACAACAGATAAGATCTAAACCAGTTTAGAACAGTGCCGTGAATGCCAAACCAAGAGGACAGACGAGTGAGTAAGATATTGTGGTCGATGGTGTCGAAATACAGCCAATAGATCGAGAAGGCAGAGGCATGAAGTTATGCGTGAGACAACAGCATTTATAAGATGATTATAAGATGTATGTACAGCAGAGCAGTTTCAGTGGATTGATGTTTAGAGTAAGCAGACTGGTAAGGATTAAGCACGCTATTCGATGTAAGATGATCGGTGAGACGAGGCTTAACAATGCGTTCTATTATTTTTGATGTACCGGTAAGCGAGAGGTTGAAAACTGAGTGGTAGTTAGAGAGTTCATCTTTGTCCAAGGTAGGTTTTTGAGGAGAGGTGATATGACAGATTCTTTAAGAGTGTGATAGAAATTACCGGAGCTAACTCAGCTAAATGAGAGATTAACTATGTTAGTGATAGTAGGGACCAGGAGTGCAGAGCATTTTTTCAGAAACCAGGTAGGAATTGGATCAGAATCGCATTGCTTGTTGGGACAGTTGAATAAGATTTTAGAGATTTCAGATTGAGAAGGAAGCTTGAAAGTGAAGAATTCACGGGGTGTTTTCAGAGAAGAAGATAAACAAGGCGATGCTAGGACAGAACTGTTGGTCACATACAACGTTTAGATATTTGTCTGTAAAAAAGGAAGCAATGTTGTCTGCGAGAGCACTGGCTGAAGTGAAGGAAGGTATAAGGTGAAGAGGATTTACAATGTATAAAACTGTTTATAGTTTGGTCGGCAATTATCAAAAAATGTAGAGATTAAGTTGTAATATTGCTTTTTGGACACAATAACAAGATTGTGGTAGTGCTTATGAAGAGATTTAAAAGAGCAGAGTGAGGGCGTTTCCAGACAGACACTCCAACTATGCCTATCTTGCACTATAGCATGGCTGAGCATGACAAAAATGCAGTTGATACAGCTGTTATCAAATCCAGCCACAACGGCTTCCTGGATGTCAGTCGTAGCAATGGTGGGCTAAGGATATCAGGCTGCACGCTGACATTTCAGCAATGTTCACTACAACTAAAGTCTCAGTCTGGTACTTGTTTTAGCTTGCGATGTCGCCGATAGCAGGTGTATCAACCACATTTCTTACATTACTACACGGACAAACAATAGCAATTTCGCACATACAAAAGTAGTATCTACAAAAATATTTCTCACAAAGCATATAACAAACACATGGAACACCCTTACGTGATTCTCCAGTTAAAGTAATTTGAGAGTAATTTGAGAACTCCCCATGTCCAAGTTTGTTTTTGGCAGCAACAGCGAACTGATAAGTTCTTCCAGGAAACAGCTTGCAACTTGCACTTGTACCTCTAACAAACTTTCTGAAGTACACAGTTCTGGACGAAATTGGAAAATCAATGATCACAACATAGCCAGTAATACGAGATCCACCATCACTTTCTGGCGCTGTCCACTCCAGATTCATTGACTGACTAGTGACAGACGTGAGGTGTGGACTGCCGGGTTTCCCTGGTGTGTATAGACCTGTAATTGCACATGCATACCTACAAATGTTCTGTTTGTACAAAAGCATCACAATAGACTAAAAACTATGACAGAATTTTACAGCTCTGATTTACCTCAAATGATACACAAAAGACATACTTCTACGGATAAATAATAGTTGTATATATCAAGTTCTTCTTATAAGAAATATCAGAAGCCATTTTGACTGCACTGCCCATCCTCTTATGAACTAATTCTATATAACATATAAAAACTGTCTAGTTTCAAACTCGCTGAAGGGCAATAATGTCATATCTCTACAACAGCAAATATCACTTTGTCGAGACTCCATATAGAATCATAATCATAATCATAAACATATTTATAAAGCGCCATAGGCAGAGCTACAGAGGCGCTGAATGTTATGCTCATCCTTATCAGCGGACAACTCCTCCGTGTAGTTCTAATGCTATTTTAAAATTAGCAGCCTAGCTGTTATTTAATCATCTGCATCAAGCAGACGGATTGCTTTCAAGCAAATGCTGTCCTCTCATTTACACTGTATGATGCGGAATAAACAAGCATTTGGCAACAACTGTTGGGTGGCATCTGCCATCTTGAATTGTCAAAATTTGCATTTTATGTTACGTGACTTTAACTGCCATGTCATTCTGCTTCACCATGTTAAATTTCACTGCCGAGTTATTGTCAAAACCCACTTTCAATATGGCGGTCGTCCGCCGTCGACTTTTATAAATTTTCATTTTGTTGTCACATTACTGCCACGAGTACGAAATCTGCTACTTTATACCAATCTTTCACCGAGATATGATGTTTATAATGATTTCCAAAATGGCTGCTGTCCGCCATCTTGAATTTTCGAAATTTGCAGTGTATGTCGTGTGACAGCCAGCGCCATGTTATTCTGCTTCCCCAAGCAAAATTTCACTGCAATTGGACTTACGGCTGCTGAGTTATGGCCAAAAAACAATTTTACTGCGCGACGCGTATGCATAGTGGGCTATGCCGTGGCAAGAAGTCTGTCCATCCGTCCGTCCGCCACACGCCGGTATTGTGTCTAAACGATTACACATATCTTCAAAGTTTTTCACCGTCAAGTAGCCCTCCATTCTAGATTTTCCGCACGAAACAGGAAAGCAATATTCGGATGAGAACTCCCTGAACGGGGGCGTCGAATGCAACAGGTATGAAAAATCACAATTTTCGAGCAATATCTTGCATATGATGCAAGATAGAGCCATAGTTACTATGGAAGGCGAATAGGACACTGCACCCATGCTTTCGAATGGTTCCGGTTTAAATAACCTTGAGTGACGTCTAACCCAGATTTTAAGGTCATGCTATCATTCAACTTCAAATAACTCAGAAACGATACCAGATAGACCTATATTTACAATGGCCGACGAATAGAAAGTCCTATATGATCTATCAAACGCCGCCATTTTCAATGACCTTGAACAACCCCTAACCCAGTTTTTAAGGTCACAGTATTCTCTGACGTCGAATATCTTATCAACGGTCAAAGATACGGCCATAGTTACTATGAAGCGTTGCGCGGTCTCTCTGCGCCAGATGAGCTTTTTATTCATATGGCAGCTGTCTGTCATCTTGAATTTTATAAATTTTCATTTTTGGTCACATGACTGTAGTCCGTCCGGTTCATAATCTGCTAATGTCACCAAACAGCATCATAATCAAATGATTATTCCCTAAGATATGGCATTTTAACGATTTTCAAAATCAAGGCCATCTGCCATCTTGAATTTTCAGAATTTGCAGTTTGGTCATGTGACCTCCATTATCATGATATTCTGTTTCCCATGCAAAATTTCAGTGATATTGGACAATCAACTTCTGATTTTCAATATGGTGTAAAGGTGGCCTACCGCCATCTTGAATTTAAAGATTTTCACTTTTAGTCATGTGATTGCAATCTTGAATTTGTTGTGACGTCATAGTAATGCATCAGGAGATACATTTCCACGATCGCAATATTGTCCTGAATTTTCATCTTCATCGGTTTTGTAGTTTTTGAGGTATGTGCAATAGAATATGTCAGCATTTTGGCTGTATACTAATGGATAACACCAATTTGGGGGTTATGCATGCACAGTATCATGTGATCGTATGTAGTGGGGGCAGCAAAATCTAACTCGATATTTGGTATTTGCATACCCATGTTTCCTATTAACTATGTAACTTTCAGGGAGCTGTCATCAAAAATAGGGGGTGTTTCATATTAACTCCCATGCCCCATTTTAACCATTATCAACCAACAGAAAAGACGTTATCGGGGTAACAGGGGGGAAGAGTTATTCCCGGATAAAGTGACTCCGGAACAAACTTATCACCAAAACACGTTTTGGATGCATTGTGCGTCAAACCACGCTACTAATGGTAAGCTGTAGGTGCAATGAATGAACTAATTTTTATCATTTTTAATAAATCGTTATATAAACAAGAGGATCAGCTGTCGCAGACACACTGTGTGATGCTTCGTGTCACTGAATATTTCGCTAAGTCACTCAGGTTAACTCAAGATCATTCCGAATGACACCTTTGAGTAGAGCGTGTGTAATTCCGTTGTAACTATATCTGTATCTCGTACCGTTTCTGAGACAAATAATGAGTGACATTGAAATCTGGGTAAGGGTCGTTCAAGGTCGCTGAATATGGCGCCATTCAATAGATCATATATGACTTACTATTGGTCTGCCATTGTAAGTATAGCTCTATTTTGTACAATTTTTGAGTTATTTGATGATAAATAATATCATGACTCGAGGTCATTCAAATGATACCATTCAGAAGCCTGGGTATGGTTTCCTATTCGTTTTCTATAGCAACTATGGCAGTATCTTTAGCTGTTTCTGAGATTCAGTGACAAATAATAGCGTAAACTTGAAACCGGGGATTGGGGTCGTTCAAGGTCATTAAAAATGGCACCATTCAATAAATCACATACAACTTATTATTGGTCTGCTATTGTAAGTATAGCTCTGTCTTGTACCATTTTTGAGTTATTTGATGTTAAATAATATCGTGTCTTTGAACTCTGGGTTAACGGTCACTCAAGGTCATTGGAAATGGCACTGGTCGAAAATCGTAATTTTTTCATACCCTCTTGCATTCGACGCCCTCGTTAGAGATGTTCCGGCAGGAACATTACCATATCGTTTGGTATAAAAAACCAGAATGGTCTGTCTACCCGATAGTGAAAAACTTTGATGATATGTTTAGCAGTTTCGACAGAATACTGGCGTGAGAGAGACAGACAGACGGACAGACAGACAGACATCTTGCCACAGCATAGTCTGTGTATGCATATGCGCTGCACGGTAATAACGATAACCTCTAAGACAAAACTAAAATAATCTATAAGTTTAATGCTAACACAACTCGCTAATGGAATCACTGTTGAAACCAGTTATCATTAGGCTCTATCTTTATTAACAATAATGACAAATGTATCTGGAAAAGAACAATGAAGCACAGGACACACATATGTAGTGGTGCAACAGAGGCCATCGAGGAACATTATAGTCTTTCCTTAAGTAAATCAGATTTATGAGACAATGTTCTTACCACTGCGATTTGGAGTTTTCACCCAGTCAGAGAACTCTGACAAAGGTCCAATTCCAGACTTGTTTTCAGCAGCAACTGCAAACTTGTACATGCTCTTTAATGCCAGCCATTCACTAAATGTACAGCTTGCTGATTGTCCTGCAATCTCTTGTTTCACAAATGATTCTGAGTCCATATCTGTACTGCCAGAGTAGATGATATACTGAGTGATTTGAGATCCACCATCACTGTCTGGTGGTGTCCACTTTATAGTCACCTGTCTTTTGTTGTCTATGTTGACTACTGGACGTCCAGGCTTGCCAGGCTCACTGATAACTATACAGAAACACACACAGTTAAAAACCAATTAACACATACACATAGACCTGCATAGAACAACAGTCATTTCTGTCTACCTTATACCAAAAGCTCAGCTATCGCAGAGAAATATGCACAATTTATGTGTCATAACAGTTGGCCAAGTTGACATCATTCCAACAAATGCTGGACACTTGCTTTGCTGCACTTTTCTTCACTGCTGTGTAATCACTGCAAATGATGTAGAGCAGCTACACAGCACCACTTTGCATTTATGTCTAAATACAATGACAACATTCATTGTACAAGTAAGTAGCTCTGCTGTTGCAGAGAAGCTGTGCGATGCTCTGTAATGTGAATGTAAATGTCAATTTATATAGCGCATCGTCGCAAGAAGCGCCTCTAATGTGCTCAATGTGCCGAGTACTGATCAAAAAGACATGTCTTCAGTGTACGACGAAAACAGTCAATTTGCATGTCTGGCTCACGCAAATTGTTTTGGAACAAGTTCCATGTCGTTGGTCCAGCGACAGCGAAGGT
>Ga0209149_1000835_pt1 | contig 14020 bp, 13 predicted proteins | sample WorMetTyACAVOLI2_FD_187423 | JGI IMG/M metagenome (GOLD analysis project Ga0209149, IMG submission 187423) | Marine gutless worms symbiont microbial communities from Max Planck institute for Marine Microbiology, Germany - Olavius algarvensis... ... | reverse complement strand
CGCAAAGATTTGCAGTATAGCCCATCGACACCCAACGATCAACGATATTACGTGCAGTATAAATGGCATGTGAGCAGCCAACCCCTTTCTTAAAGCCAGTTCAGTTCAACTTTATTTCAGGACTAACACAAATAAAGAACAAAACAAGCATAGTGGTCACGGTAGAGGGCTTGGGTATGGTTTCCTATTAGTGTTCAGTAGTACTGTACATGTAGGCCTTGGACGCACCGTTTAGCCACAATTCACGAATGTGACCAACCAACCAACGACGTTATGACACGGTCTATCGCAATACGCGCCTCTCACTCAGACATTCTTGTGTATTAATTTAAAGAGAAATGGTCTCGTATTGCCATATTACAAATGTCACTTTGTGCTTCCGTAACTTTAAATAATTGCCAGTTCTCTGTTCTAATTTTACAATTAGTTAAGTTTTTTATTTAAATTATTTTTGTGTTAGTTCTTACGTATCTCTATATAGCATTTACTTGGCGAATAAAGATTACAATTATAGTGAGTGTGGCGCATAAAAATGGTTTGACGGGGGCGTAAGTAAGCATGGTGCGGCTCCTCGTATATATGCAGGATACGCCGCACATAGCATGCGCTAACAAGTAGCTCCGCTGACGCAGAGAGGCCGCGCGATGCTTTGTGTTCGTCAGTACTTAGCTTCAACAGTACAATACTGGAGCGCACCTGTGTTATTGCACTTGACAGTCGAACCGTTCACAGCACGCGATGGAGCCAGATATTGGCGGAGAATCACGATTATTGCCTACCCGACCGACATTCGACGCCCCCGTTATACCCGTCGAATACCTCCGTAACGTTTGGTACGGAAAACTTCAATGGTGTGGGTAACCGATAGTGATAAAAATTTTGAAGATATGTTTATTCGTTTCGACAGAATACACGAACGTGACGGACAGACGGACAGAGACCGCATGACGATATAGGCCGCGCTTATGATTAGCATCGCGCGGCAAAAACTGTCGCACGATCACAGACTTCATACGACACATTGTTATCAGAGTGCAAATGTGGCGTCATATGTTGGAATCGCGGCAACTCGGCTTCCGCGGGTGGTCGTCGCACAGGGTATACTTAGTTGCAGGGCCGTATTTAAGGGGGTTACGGGTTCAACCCCCGACCCCCGACCTCCCCGAAATTATGACGAAAAAATTTTTAATGTGTCCTTCAGTGAGTGTCTTCCACATATCAGTTCAGTGGTCGTTCAATGTAGATCAGTTTATATGCAAACTTTTGACAATTAATTGATTGAAAATCCAGTCAAAATGGTTGTTGTCAGGTGCTTGATTTTATGCTCTAAATTCGTCAAAAATCGTTTGTCGGCCGGGTTCTGCCCGGACCCGCTGGGGGAACTTACAGCGCTCCCCCAGACCTTCTAACCGGATCATGCGGGAAGGGATGGGAAAGAGGAGATGGAAGGGCAGGTGGTGAAGGAAGGGAAGGAGAGGAAGAGGTAATGGAGAAGGAAGGAAGGGGAATAAGCAGGAGGAAGGAATGGGGAGGGCGGTATTCCCTCAAAATGAAAATCCTGGCAACGGTCCTGCTTAGTTGCCTCCTGTGTGCAGTCGGCAAACCCACTTCGCCCTGGAAAGTATCTCCCCAGACGAAATACCATCCCATAAAACATCTTTTGAAATAATTTCGTACATTTCGTGTATGTATGATTAAGTGTACGAACTGCGTAACGCTGGAAGTGCGAAGAAATTTGTGTAAATTTTAACGGTAACAAGTTGTTATTACCGAAAAACCGAAGCCACTTTGGTTGCATTCCTCACGTCTTTAAAAAATCGTATTAATTTGTATGACTTTTGTACCGACAGAAAACATACACAATGCGTTAGCAAGACGCATATCGACAAACGCAGGGAGTGCAGTTAAAACTGCGCAACGCCCCGCGCTCCGCTTTAACAGGCAACGTCGCTCACTGCATGCCTTTATCTACTCAACTCAAGGGATAGCGAACGATGTCTCCGCCAGGCTTCCAAACATAACTTCGGCCTCCTGTGACCTTGAACTTTTACCTCCTGACCCCCTCCGAGGTCGACCGTTCATGCCGTTGCCCCAGGGGAAGATTTCTGCTAATTTTCATTGAAATCGGTTCATTCGTTTTCGAAGTATAGCGTTCACAAGTTGGTAACAGACGAACGAACGGACGGACGGACAGACGAACGGACGAAGGGACAGGTCGAGAACATTACGCGTCCGGCCAGTCTAGACATGGCGTACGGATAAATACAGTGGCCTATATGTTCGCTGTCGTTTTTATCACGCCGAGCACATTCTGTCCGCGATAGCTAAGGGGAGGGGCGGGCTGAAACGGGAGACGGGAGAGGTAGGGGAAGAGAGTGGGGAGGGAAAAAAGAAGGGACGCAAAATAGCAGTCCACGAAAAAGTAGCCCCAAAAGGCAACAGATTTGGCATTTGGGGACGCCCTGGGTGCTACCGCTTCGTGCACAGTCATACATGTACATTTTTAGAAAGCAATTTTCAGGGACATTTGCAACGCAGATACTATGCCTCTTGTCTTGAACCGTTTAAAAGTAATAGAGCTTCAAAGTTTACTATAGTTAAAAAGTCGCTACAGAAATTCAACGTATTTGGAATTATTGCGGATATGCGTGGGGAGGCTACTCACAGGGAAATGTCCGGATTTCGTTTTGTCGTGGACTGATGCAGTCTGGGTCAGTCAGTGCTCGTTCACGCTTGCAGTGTATCGGCGCACGTGAGAGTGTTCTCGACGGCGCGGATCGATCAAGTCGCCTTGTCGACCGGCGACGATGACTGATCACGTATTGACAACACGTACCACCCCAACCAAGCACCTCCTCTCACTGCAGCCAGATGAATCGACGTACGTCCTGCTTCACGGACCGACTACATGACCTCGCGGGGATCAGCAGGTTTCTTGTGGGAACAAGATTCGATGGTGAAGGTCTGAGTGCTTAGTCTAATCAGTGACGCTTCACATCTCAAAACTTGAGTCAAAAGTAGCAGCTGATTGGCAAGAAAATAAGATTCTGAGGGGCAACAGTTATTACAACATCTTTTCAGCAATCCCATACCTAGGAAAACAACTTGTTGAATGACTATGAGGAGGATACGCTGCTGCTAACCAAACGCTTAATCGATTTTTCATAATACATTTTCTTCTTCCATTTATTTTACTATTACTAGTCATACTTTACTTTATAATACTTCACCAAACCGGATGATATCCATCTACCCTCAGTAACAGATAATTGGACCCTCGGTGCAGCATGCAGACATACCATCGTCCAAGTCCAATGTCCCATCAGTCAGCCGCACTAGTCCGTTATCTTCCAGCCCACAATCGGTAAGCAACGGCACATTTTAGATGGCTGAGTTGGCCTGAGTGCACAGTAAGTTAGCAACTTGTTAAAGATTGCTTGCAGTGGACCGTAGAACACTGAACTAGCTACCTTACATTTATGCGTCCGACATACTCTAATATCACCACACCACTGCATCAATGTTAATGTCCTAGTGAAATGTCCATGTACAACGTCACACCAGGGTCTGTCTAATTACAGCATCGGACCACATCGGATATTCCGTAGTCTCAGTCCTAAGGGGGTGTTTATAGCGACACAACTCAACTCAACTGACCCAGTTGAACAGCGTACAGCCAAGTCAGTCGTGTTTTTGTTTATGACATCACAATCTACAAACTGAGTCAACTGGGTCACTACGTTCATTGATAGGTGACAGTTGTTCACGCTGTGAATGTATCGACAACTCGACGTCGAGTTCAGTTGAGTTGAGTTGTGTCGCTATAAACACCCCTTAACCCTAACGGTCGATGCGGTACTCCGATACGGTCCGGTATGGTAATTAAACAGACCGCGTCATTCTACAGGACATTAGCATTGGTCGATGCAGTGTCATTTCTACTCTGGCTGCGTGACGAGTGTCGACAATAGATGATGTAATACTGTGTCACCGCGACCATAATACTGACGATGCCCGTGTCTTCACTTCCCAGACATCAAAGCCGGTCCCCAGCGTGCCACGTCTCCGTGTCCCCTGCTCCCTAGATGACGGCCAGCACCGTTAAATCTGCACGCGATTGCATTATCACGGTTGACTGACGGAGACAGTCGGCGACCGATGATCGCTTCCAGTGAAACGATATCATCGTATTAATAACCTGATGGCAATCAAGCTAACACGGTTTATTTCTGTCCGGCAGCGCGTTGCGTCTACATTTCTGTGCTGTGCCGTATTTAACTGTGCAACTGAAATTTTTTAAATCAAACCGACGCTAAAATCACTAACGTTAATCGCGTACGATTCTTGTATCTAGGTATGATACGATACGATACGCACGCTCAAACACTAACGGGCAAAAACTAACAGGCAACTCAGCTATTGCTGAGATAGCGCGCGTTACGTTAAGATCAGTGATAGTGGTAGATCGGCAAATCGTAACCGAACCACAACGCTAAATATGACTTGTATGAATTTTATTTCACTACTACAGTCAATACGTGGAATTCTATACCCAGTTATGTCGTGCTGGTTAAGATTTTAAACTGCTTCAAAGCATTTTGATAAATAGCGGTCTAGCGTGGTCTCGCAGTAACATTTGTTACTTTGGTCACTCTAATCCTTTTCTGATTGATTGATTGATTGATTGATTGATTGATTGATTGATTGATTGATAGCTAAGATATTATTTATAGTTTTCGTGCAGAAATTCAAGGAACCAGAAGCCGAAGTGATGTGACAGCTAATTATTGTTGAAGGAGCTTATTTTGCAGAGAGGCCGCGCGATGATCCGTGTCGCTGAAAATGTAGCTGTCACTAAAACTGACTGAAGATCATTCGATGTCAGTTGTGACGTCCGCCAACAAGGCGGAGGTTATGTGATCGTTCGGTCATTCATTCTGTCATTCTGTAAACAGGATAACTGACAAACGCGGAAACGGACGTCGACCAAACTTGGTAGGCATGGATAACGATTGACACTCTAGAAGCGATTAACTTTTGTTGGTGATCCGGATCCGCGTGTGGATCCCGGATCACTTTTTCGTTTTCTTATCACTGTGGAATAGGGGATTTGTGGACATTTGTTAACATTTCTCATACAATCAAGTTATCAACGGCCACTTTGTCCTATACTTGGCGAAATGACTGATGCCGACAAGACAATGCGTCCACAACATTGCGGAACATATCCGACAGACATCCGTATCCTGATTAATCCGAAAATCCGGATTCGAATCCTGGATCACTTTCGGTTGAAATGTTGGCGTCGTCGGAGGTTTGCGCTCTCTGAGTGCTCTTGTTGTAAATACGAACGTATTATAAATTTGCATTAATTCAATTTCAATTCAATTTATTTCAGTAGCAGGCTCATAGCCCATGGAGAAAATGTAAGTTAATTAATATTTAATTAAGTTTTTTATACGATACATGTTAAATCTCATACGATTTGTTAAATATCATACGTTTTTATATTTTTCTTTGTTTATGTTGTGAGCTTTTGTTTATTACCAGCCGTGATAAGGAAAACTGGTATTTTCTGTTTGTCTGTGTTTCAACAAACCAAAAAAGTGGTTCTGAGGACACGTCTTGTATAGTGTGGACCACCACATAAGTGGTTGCGACTTTTGCGAGTATTTTGACAAGTGTTTGTGTGTGTTAGTCTGTTCCGCTGAATCATCAAAATCTTGTTAGCACTACATGTATATATAGACAGCTTTATTCGCGAAATGGCAGACGACAAAACAACAAAATATAAAAAGAACAAAATAACAACTTAACTAACTAACTAACTAGTCTAAATCTATTCATGTCCAAAGGCAGAGCGTCTAATACATGCATATATATATATATATATATTAGTCTCATTGGCCGAGTATTTTTTTTCCAAATAAATGCAATTTCATTCGAAGCAGCGTCGCGGCTGGTGTCACTGATCCCAGACCTTGCAGATGTTTTGATTTATGGTTTTTCTATGATAGCATGTGAAATATTCATTGTTTGTTTGTCTTTATGTCACTGTCCAACGACACGTGTAAATATTCTCATTAAACGATGAAGCGGGCAAGTCTTCGCAGCTGTACTGTAGAATAAGACATTTCTGCCTGCTGCTCAGTGACTAGGTGGCAATTGTGGTAACACCGAGTCACCTGTTTATTCTTGACATACGTCGGACGCTTCGATTTTTCGTAATGGAGGTCGTCTGTGTGGAGTAATAGTCTCACGTATCTGTGGTGCTGCGCTCCCGCTGCGTAGATTATTTCGTGGAAGAGGAAAAATAATGGTACAGAGCAAGCATGCACGTCATCAGTGCGTTTAATTGGGGTCATCGCTTGACACAGCAGATGTGCGCCGCCTAAAACCCGGTACGGATAAGACAAGTTGCTGCGGTCGCAAAGAAATAAACTTCACACTGTGCGTGCTCCGCTCTCACAGCGTGATATTATTATCTCCCGGCGGCCAGGAATGCATAATTGTTTGTTAGCACGAAGCATTTAGCGGCGATGATGGGGCCAGCGAGTGCGACGGACGGATGAAGGGGCTCCTTTTAGTGTCGGGTTGTCGTAAAACGTCTCTGAGCTCAGCTCATTGTCGACGTAAATACACGGCGAGGCGGCGGTTGTGAATAGCCGTAGTGGCGCCGCGTCGGCCCAGCGCGCCGGACGAAATTAATCACCGCCGGGGAAGACTGAGCCGATAGCGCGGACGAACAGAGCAGAGCAGCCACGGCGACGAGGGACACTTTCTCGACGACGTCAGGTCTCTGTTGTAGAACGCTGGACGTATCTTTGCCAACAGACAGCCAGCTGATCTATAGAACTGTCAGTACGCTGCCGCCAGTAATCGCCGTCGTTAGCTCCATCCGCTCCACGTCGCCTTATCTTTGCCGGCGGGCTGGTGCGTACATAACGGGACCGACACCGGTCCGCCCACTAAACCCCGGTACGGACTGACACTGCCCGACTGCTGGACGCCGAGTGTCACGCCATCTGTCGTCGGTTCCGGTCAACGTCTTCCGCCAGAGGTCGCCTAATGATAATCCTTCGGCGTCCCGCCCAAATGCGGCAGGGGCTTAATGGAAGTAAAGACATCGCTGGAGGTCGATTATTATTTATTATTAGACGGACGGGCCGCAGAGACCGCCCGGTGATTCTGACGTCAGAGGCAGGTGCCCGTCGTGTCACGTGCCGGGAGTTGGCAGCCGAGTTCGTTCGCCAGGTGGCGTCACTGCGGTGAGTAGTGCGGCCGGTGGTCGCTAGAGTGACACGGTACCACAGGCACGTGACACGGCCACGATTGACGAGCCGAGTAATATATCGGCATTCAGCGCGGGGAGAAGAATTACGCGTTATAATGGAGACACGGCTCGTCCGCTCAGTTGTCGTTTCTTAGCCACTCATGGCGTTAGGTAACCTCTCAACACTTCGTGTCCCCGTCTGCTTATGCCTTGGGGATCTGAACAACTGCCAGAGTTTGACTAATGAAGTGGAAATTCGTGTTCATTGCTCATATCAACACCGTCGAGTCAACAATAAATCTCGAAATGTACACCGTACAAAATAAAATTTAGTGTTAAAATACATTTCTGTTGTTTATCTTCTACTAAAATCGTCAAGTACACACGATAATTTACAAACGCGACAGCGATAACTTGGTAAACAGCTGCGTAATGAATGTATCGTTTCGTATCGTCTCCGATACAAGTGTATCGGAGACGATACGAAAGGCGCCACTCGCCGAAGCCCAAATTGCATTAGGGAAACAAAAAATACGTTCTCTTGAAGGGGGTATCTATCCCATACCGAAATTCTGTGAAAAATTGTTTACTGACGTAAAATTTCACTGAAGTCGAGCAACCGGCTGCTGAGTGATGGCCAAAAACAATTTTAAAATGGCAGGCGTCCGCCATCTTGAATTTTATGGGTCCAATAATGGGTTCTTTGAAAAGCCAATGTAGGACTTCCTATAGGTCATCAATAGAGACCACAGCTCTAAATTACTTAGTTTTTGAGAAAATCGCGTTTCTGTGTACGCATTTTGGCGACAGCCGGTCAAACAAACATACAAACATGCAGCTGGACAGAATCGATGCGTAAACTTTAAAGGCGCTTCTCGTTGTCGCGAGCGGCGCCTTAATAATAATTCTGATATCATCTAAGCTAGATTCACCTTCAAACGTGGTGAAGAGGGGAAAAGCAGACGACGTTCTTTGTCACACAGTCGACTGCGAATGCCAGGTTTTTTTCGAAACGATTTTTTTTTCGTTCGTCAGACGTCTGTGCGTGTGTGTCCTGGTTCTGTTAGACACTCGAAGGTTAATAAATATTAGCGACTGAAATTCGCGCTCGCTCGCCGTCTGTACAGTCAGCATCCGTCTGATGCTAGGACGATGATTAGTCAGTGCGTCGGAGCGAGAGAATAAAAAGACGACGGACGGCGTCTGCTGACGCTCGCTGAATCATTGCTTCATGTTACGTGCGGCGTACCGTTGCTTACCCACTGATCCCCGCCGTCATATTTACAATGGCGGACCAATAGAAAGTCGGTCTATCGAACGGCGCGCCATTTTCAATGACCTTGAACAACCCATAACCCAGTTTTCAAGGTCACGCTATACTTTTTACGTTGAATATCTCATAAACGGTTAAAGATACGTCCATTAATATAGAAGGCGAATAGGAAACCACACCCAATCTTTCGAATAGTACCAGTTAGAATGACCTCGAGTGAACTCTGGCCCAGATTTCAAGGTCAGGATATTATTCAACGTCAAATAACTCGAAAATGGCACAACGTAGAGCTATGCTTACAATGGCGGACCAATAGAAAGTCGTATATGATGCATCGAACGGCGCCATTTTCAATGACCTTGAACGACCCCTACCTCCGGTTTCAAGATCATGCTATTTTTGACGCTGAATATCTCAGAAACGGTGCGGTATACAAACATAGTTTCAATGGAATAGTACTAATAGGGACTTACACACGCCCTACTCAACAGGGTCGTTTCGAATGACCTTGAATGAGCTTGAGTGAGCAAAATATTCTACTTTCGTAGAGTGTCAGAGCTGATTGTTGAAAGGAAACGTAAATTCCTGCAAAAATTCTGTTTGTGTGAAAATATTATATGCCAAGTTCTTGCAGTTATGGCGACAGAGGAACTGTCACTTCTGTAAGTTTAGTTACAGTTTAGGAAATGTTGTTAAACTGTCGGACAAATGTGTCCGCCTGATTGTACTGTCAATTGTTGTTTTTCCTTTTTTTTAATTGTTTTGTGGCTGCTGTTCCTTGAACAGTGAATAAAGTTGTATATAAATTCACTCGTCTCGCTGTACCACCTGAAGCATTGACACTGTGATAAATGCGGTACACTGATTAACGTGGCATACTTTCACAGGGCAAATAGCATTTGATTTATCGCTGTGTCACTGTGTGTTGTGTAATATGCCTACGTTGCGTTCGTGTCAGCGATATTGCGACAGATGACTTTAGATGTGTTACTAGCTGTCGTATTATAGAATTTATAGGCGAACATGATGTTGTGCCAGGCGCAACACATTTCATTGTTAAGTTAGTGCTTCTGAATTTAGTTATTTGCCGCTTGTTGCTTTGGTTATTATGGGCGTTGTCACTATGCATGTGAGTCCATAGACGACGATGTAGTATTGACGTTTCCACCCCGAGGCAACGCCGTACAGCACTCCGTTACTGTTTCAAACTGTAAACGAGTTAAACTGATACAGATTTCAAACGTGAAATATAGGCGGCCTGTAATGTGCATGCGTGGGCGGACGATCGACATATTGCCAAAATTGCTGTAGTTTGCCGCATTACGCATTACTGTGTCCCGCCAGGCCACATCCACAGGGTGGCCCTCAAAAAATAAATAAAAAGTGAGTTTACTTTGTTTGGTCGCTGACGTCGTGAAAAAACCGATTGAGTTGTATGATATTTGGCACTGACCAAAAAAGTACATAAGGAAGATATTTTATCGCTTCTCAGTTGACAGATATCATGCACATTGAAGTAGATGTTTAAAGACGTGAGCAATGAAAAAACGGTCTCGCTTTTTGGTTCACCTTGTACACCTGTCTGCACGCCTGTGCCGCCATGTTGTTATTCAAGATCGGAGATTCGTAGAACACTTAACTTCAGCGAAAAGTTTGGCTGTATAAAATTTAAGTATTGGTGCATTTTGGAGCTTAAGATGAAGAGTCAAGATCAAAAGAGTCAAGATTAAAATGTCATTTCTGATCACCGTTTCAATGAATTGGCGGCTAATATTTGTATTAGCTGCATGAGTAGCGAGACAGCTGCCAAGATGCTGTAGCCTGCAATATTACGTTGTCGTAATTGATGGTTTAGTAGGCCGTGTCGATAGCATCTGTTGGCCTGAGGGGAGGTCGAGCATTGTGGCTGCAGGACACACGGATGAAAGACGTCCTGCCACCCAGGCGCCGGCGTAGACTGGCTGCGAAATCTGGGGAGACGAACGGACATTTGCCTTTGCGCATGCGCACCGATGAACGAGCCAAAAACTGTGCGATTAAAACTACAGAGGAGTTCGATGTTCGACCAGAAGTAAGCCTACAAGATGTCGAGTGTTGACACTTGGGCGTACTAGCGGCGAAAAAAATATAGCCAGTAACAGCCTTAATGCCTCGAAATCGCGAAATACGTTCAAAACCTGATGTCGATGAGTATGCAGTGGACGGATAGTGCAGAGAATGCGTAACAAGGCTTGCATTAGAGCCCCCAGTCACACTTCTTGGACAGTTCTCCCCCACTCCGCCGTAGTTTGCTCTCGTGCCTCGGGCGCTGCGCTTCCGTGGAGACGGATTGTCGGTAGTTCGGAGAGGTCATGTCCGGGTCGTACTCGTACCAGTTGGGTCCTAGTGGTCTAGTTGGCGAGGTGGGCCGTGGTCCCGATGGATGACTGCCTCTCAGCGACCCGTCTCTCGGTAGTCCGTACGTACCACTCTCCATCAGCCGCTTCACTTGACACCAGGTAGCGTAGCCGACGTGCCGAAAAGTCGCAGTCGCCTTGTAATAAATTCTGCTGTTCCATTTTCGTCTGTTACTACAGTTATTGACTGTGGTCTCTATCCATTCTATATTTGCTCCGCGACATAACGTGTCATTTGGAGCTCGTGCTTTCCGCTTCTATCTCCACGGACCTGGAACTCCCTGCCTCTCCACATTCGCGAATCCCAGTCACTTCCTGCTTGTAAACACCATAGCAAGACTCACTTTTCCAATTATAGCTTACTATATCTCCCCTAGCGACCCACCCTCCAACGCGCCCTGATTCTGTAAGAGACTTCGGCGTTATATAAATAGTTTACTTACTTACTTACTTTTGACACTTGATATCGTATTCGTGTACTGATAAATACGGCCGATGAGATCGACGAGGACCGGCGGTACAATTCTTTGGCTTTGAATTACCTAGCACTCTGTTGTCCAAACGCATAGCAAAATTCGAGTCAGTGTATCATAATCCATGATTATTAATGATGAATAGTGTCGCATTACTTCCGTGTAGAAAGTTGATCTAATTAGTATAAGTTGCGCTTTGTTGTATGTTGTGTAATATCTAGTTAACTTCGTTATTTTATATAGTTTCTATTCTTCCTTATTTTGTTACTATGTCTACCTTTGGTGAATAAAGCTGATCACAAGCTTGTGTGACGCAGGTTCACCAGTACATGAGCATGTTGCCGGAGTCGAAAGTGCCGTACGCCGGCAGCGTCGGCGAGAAGTACCGCATTCGTCAGTTGTTGCGCCAGCTGCCGCCTCACGACAACGAGGCTCGCTACTGTAGCGGTCTGGCCGACGACGAGCGCACCGAGCTGAGACTGTTCAACGCTCGGCGTAAACGATCTGCTCTCGGTCGAGGATCAGTCCGTCTACCGCCGGACTCAGTCGTCAACTCGCTCTGTCACCAGGTATACACCGTCTCCCGAGAACTCAGCAGAAAGCTCTGTTTGATTTGTTGATTTTTGGCAGTGCTCGAAAAAAAATAAATTTCAGATTTTAACATAAGTAAAGTACAACTGTGGCGTGTTTATGGGCGCGACGACTAAGTCCCCTTCACTGGTATAAAATAAATTTCAATGGGGTGAAGTGGAACACCCATTGCGAGGGCTTCAAACGAGACTGGGGTGGGTAGACTTTCGACCAATAAATCATTCGTTATATCTCGGAAACGAGAGAAGATAGGCATGTGGTTACAGCGGAAGACATTAGGAAATCACATACGGCTTTCGATTGGTACCAAAATTTCGATAACCTTGAATGACCTTGAACGACGGTTACGCACCACCTTACACATGTACATGTAGCTTTTTCAGAGCTCCCTGTATAGAAGAGAATGAAGATAGACCCATGATTGCTATCAGCGGCAAAAGACAGCCCGGATCTGTACAGCTGATGCGTGTGTGTTTTCGGTTTCACGTCTCTTAGCAACGTTGGCAACTCGAGAGTGAAGTCGCTGACTGATTTCTGCAAAACTTTTACGAAATGCTCGCGGCCTTGTTCCTCTTGGCTTTATCAGATGTATAGGACGTCAGTAATGGTACCGTAGTCTGCCAACTTCATATTGTTCGTTGTACGCTACGCAGAAATTTACTTCGAGGCGATTAAACATATATTTGTCAGTGAAATATTGACGAGATATCGACACCATTCATTAAAGGGTGGGAACTGAATTCACGCACTTTAGGAGTTAAAGCAAACCGTGCCAACTGCACGGTGCTGCCACCTGATGAATTAACCCTGTAGAGAGCAAAGGTACTTATTGCGGTACATTGAATAATATGAAGTTGGTACACTACACTGGCCGTTGATGGGTGGGCTGTTAGATTTGGTACAGCGATGAGGGTACTGGGCGGGGCCGCAGCCCACCAGGGCACCTCCTCGCTGTACCAAATGTAACAGCCCACCCATCAACGGCCAGTGTAGTGTACCAACTTCATATTATTCAATGTAGCGATATAAGTACCTCTGCTTTCTATACCGCGTTAATTCACCAGGTGGCACCGTATTGCTGTATCGTGGTCCGTTGCTGAGCGGTTTTAATGTGTTAACTAATGCTGCTGATGCTGATGATGACCGTGACGTGGTTGTCATAGTGCGGTGAGCCAATGAGGCAAGGCGAGTTGGCGGTGTTCGCGAGTCGGGCCGGAAATGACGTCAGCTGGCACCCGGCGTGTTTCGTCTGCGTCGTGTGCGTCGAGTTGCTGGTCGACCTCATCTACTTCTACAAGGACGGCGACGGCGACGTCTACTGCGGCCGACACCACGCCGAGACACTCAAGCCTCGCTGTGTCGACTGCGACGAGGTACCTCTTACTCCACAGTCGTCTGTCAAACCTACAGCCAACCAAGCCAACCTTCCCCCACTTCTACTCTGTCTTTACCCCCTCCTTCTCTTCCCTCCTCTACCCTACTTCGTCCCCTGGCCGACTAAGCATAGATAAGCTTGCCAGCAGCGTCTTTGTGGGGTCAAAACTGAGGTAATCAGGGGCGAGGTTTGCTGTCCCCGGTACCGCTTATTTTATAGTGCAGAGGTGTATACTGTGTTCAGAAAAAAACACCCACATTTGTTTTCTTGCATAAGTCTTAGAAATAGTACCCAATTTGAATAAAAATTTCAGACAAAATAGTTAATAAAATGCTGATTCTAACAACGTTAAAATAACTTGTATTTTTGCTAAATATTCTTTGCTTGCAGCATTGTAAACAGGACGTCAGTGAAAGTGACGTTACAGCAATGAGATTTACCGTTGACGATAAACACCTCATTAAATGGATGCGAGTGAAAAAAATACGTAGAAAAACGCTTGCTCAAGATGTTTTTGACAGAAGATGAAGTCTTGATCAAAATGTCAGTGCAATACAATACAATACAAATAAAATTTATATTGCGCCAGGGATCTTAAAAAGAATCGGGGCGCAAGATCTTTAACTTTGTTGATCTTTG
>Ga0209149_1000834_pt1 | contig 14024 bp, 8 predicted proteins | sample WorMetTyACAVOLI2_FD_187423 | JGI IMG/M metagenome (GOLD analysis project Ga0209149, IMG submission 187423) | Marine gutless worms symbiont microbial communities from Max Planck institute for Marine Microbiology, Germany - Olavius algarvensis... ... | reverse complement strand
CTTTAAAACGATGTCAGTAAAACGTTGATAGTAAAAAATCAGACAGTTATCGATTGTTTACAATTATCGAACACTGAGACACGCGTGACGCGACGATGAAAAAATGACGTCATTTCCGAAAAGCTGCATTTTTATTTTCTGGGTGAATAGGCCTACTCAATACTTGACAGGGTGAAAACGATGGATACTCGTGGAAAACTTAATGTCATTTGATGAAATATTAAGGTAAATCTACAAAAATTAGTAGATGTATGTGGATATGAATTGCCAACAAGTTTGCAAAATTTCACACAAAAAGACTTAACGAAGGTGAAAATATTCCAAAAAGTTTTAAGGGGGGGCTACTTTTTTGAAACACCCTGTCTTTATTAAATATCTAAACATGGAAACGCATTCTCAAGCCTTTTCACTATCTGATAGCCCCATCATTCTAGTTCTTGCGAGCCAAACATTATGGCAATATTCGGACGCGAACCTGCCTAACGGGGGCGTCGATTGCAGGTGCGGTATGAAAAATCATGATTATTTGAGGAGTTTGTGTGCATATAATGTTTACGTACGTTGTACAAAATTTACACATATATCACAGAGATGATTGTACTTCAGCATGCATTATACATATAGGGGTGAGGCAGTAACAACTAGAGGACACTGCATAGAGATGCTTACCCACAACAAACTTTTTGACCCTGTGACCTTAACCTTTAACATTTGGCAGTCGAAATGAATGGGGTCGCCAGTTAAGTTTAGTCAAAATATCTTAATAATAGTCTGTAAAATACAAACAGAGGCAGGTGAGTTTTGCTGTGCATAGCGTCACTTGTTGTAGATAATATACAGAATGCTGTTTGTTTGTTTTTTACTGAAGGATGCAGAGACAAGCGTAACTGAGTTCATGGAAACGAAGCCGATAATGTCAGAGATTGATGCGCGTATGAACTACTACACGGTATCCTCTGTTCTCATAACTTTTCTTTTTTGACTAACCAAGTATAGCAAGATTTATCAAATGCTAAATGATGCCACTTTTGTAATAAGTTACAACACGTCCCACGCTGACGCCATCAAGTATGTGATATTGTTCTCACGAACAGTACTGACAATAGTAGACTGCATGCATCTTCTAGTTTCGTTATGAAAGTTTAGGATCGCTCTCTCCAAGTTTAGCATCTTTCATCCGTCCTAATATGGTCCGTAGTTATTAAATGACAACCAACGACATTCGTGAATAAACTGTGATCTGTTTGTGATAATAGTATGTGTGTGGTGTACTTACGCCTTGCAGTGTAGTATTAATGATAATATATTGACATAGCAGTGGCTTTCGTGAATTGTGAAATTACACAGTGGGCTACGCCTGTGCCACACATTTTTTTAGAAAGCTCCCGTCGAGCTGATACTAACTCCTAATTCACATTTACACTGCGACTTATCGTTTTCGAGATATTCGCAGTCAAATAAATGTTTTAGTTAGAGGCCCAAAACCGACCCCGCTCCCTTTTTGGTTTCGCATTTGGATGCCCCTAAAGATATCGCCACCAAAAGATGATAGATCTCGATGATAGATCTCGATGATAGATCTACCATCGTGCAAATTTTTACACCGATCAGTTCATCGCCGCCGAGATATCTGTCCTCGGATGTAAAAAAGAAAGAAAGAAACACAAAGCAGATTTAGTACCTTATATACTACGTATGGCTTGTAAAAAACACAGGTAATTATGTAAGTACAAGGTACTCACTGAAGATGTTGAGATGTTGATGACATCAGACGCTGGAAGAGCAGATCAGCGAGATGGAGTCCGGATGCCTGGTCGGTCCGCTCTACTTGCGTACTGACAACCTCAAGATGGGGCTGATCGGTGAAGCGAAGGCGTGGACGCTGGCCTACGGCCGACATCTCAACGAGACGTGCAGCCGCGACATGGACAGGCTCGTCGAGTTCTTCGACGACATGCAGAAACGACTGTCGCGTCCAATCAACGATCTGGACGACATCCGGGCACACATGGCAGCTCTGCGCGAGATACGCGCCAGCGAGGTACACGTCGATCTGACGATTGCGCCCGTCGAGGACGCGTACGCGACGCTCAGTCGCTACGGACTCGCGTTCAACGACGGTAACGTTGAGAGAGTCGATTCGCTCGGGTATGGATGGCGCCTACTTCGCCAGCAGGTGAGCACTCAACACATCTACCATCTCCTCGTGGTTTAACCCTTTAGAGTGTAAAGGTACTTATAGTGCCACATCGAATAATATGAAGTTGGTACACTGGCCGTTGATGGGTGGGCTGTTACATTTGGTAAAGCAAGGAGGGGCCTGGGCGGGGCCGCAGCTTACCCCCACGGGGTAACAGCCCACCCGTCAACGGCCAGTGTACCAATCACCGTATGGATGGCACCTCACATTCTTGGCTTGTGCCAGTCTGTCACATTTTGATAACTGAAACACTGGTTTGTAGAGTTTTGTTACTCCACCAAAGCTGGCGAAGTTATGTGATCATTCGTTCTGATTGTGAGCAGGATAACTCAGAAACGCGTTAACGGATGTCGACCAAACACAATAGGCATGGGCAAGGGTGACCCTCTAGAAGTGAATTAATTTTTGGTTTTGATCCGGATCCGGATGTGGCTCTAGGATCAGTTTTTCAGTTTTATTAACACTGGAGATAGGCATTTTTATTTGTAATATATTGTCACTCCTGAGGTGGCGACACTGCAGCAGCTTTAGTAGATATGGCATCAACCCATCTCTCTCATCAACCCTGCTCTCATCATCCGTCACTCCTTCACTCTTTCACTCCAGGCTCAAAACCTACCTTTTCAACAAATCCTTTCCACCGTAGATACCTTTACCTACTGGACTGCCTCATGTTAACGGGACTGGACCGGACCTATCACGCTCATCATTTTATTTTTGGTTTCGCATTTTAATTTATTGTTTATTCCGTATGGTAGACTAAGCTGGCTACCCGTCAGTTTTTTTACTGCACGTTAAATACACACTATCGTCGTATTGTATCATATTTATACGATACGTGCTCACTCATCAGAGGGCGACAATGCAACGGCGGCCTAATGGCGGAGTTTGCGATGTCTGAATGCTCAACATATTAAGTTTTTTTTCAGTTTTGATTGTTAATCAGTTGTTTATTTCGTTCATGCAACTCAATTTAAATGTGTGTTTTAAGTAAGTCAAAAGTTAATTACTATCGGATTTGTGTCTCGTGAATGTCATTTTAGGATTTTTTTGCTTAGAACATAATCCAGATAAGTCTAAAAAGTTAGTCAAGCTGTCAAAGATTATTGTTTTGCGAAGCAGCATGCAGGCCTATAGCCAGTGGCGCTCTCTGGCGACTGCATGTCCGAGTAACGTAAAGCAACACACATGGGTTGCTGTGTAAAACCTGTCTCGTCCTACACTTATGATGCGATAGCCAAAATATTCATTGTAATTGGGTGCATGAACGATTCTCACGGATTTTCCATAGATGCCTTCCTTTGCAAATGCGAGTGGCATTAAGTTGGTGAATAGGCCCAAAATGTTAGTTTTTGTCAAATTTTATAAAAACCAGGGGGTTACGTAAACAATTTTACATTCAGTAAAACTAGACCATAGTACCAATAAACACCTTTAGTTACAATAACGTCGGACAATGCCTTTAAGAAAATGACGTCGACAGACGGACATAGGACAGACAATAATGGTACTGGCAGTAAAGGTAAAGGTAAAGAAGGGGCCATACTCCAGAAGGAGCGTAGGCGGGGTGCTCATCTCCCTTTCATAGGCCGTTGAGCCCGTGACGTGATAAACCACTATTGTCTGTGACGCATGGCCAGTGCGACGCCAGACCTACGGTTACCTTCCCAAACTAAGCTGGTACTCATTCGCCTACCCACGGAGGGATGGTTAGGCTGAGTTGACCTGAATGGCTGGTTACATACCGAGATAGTTTACCCGCCCGAAGATGGTCACCCATCCAGGTACTAACCGGGCCCGGCGTAGAGTAACTACGTTGATCGAGACCAACGCATTACCACTAAGCCAAACCACCAACCTTGCAGTAACCAAATATTATTATTATCATTAGAGAGTGTTGATGCAGACTGTTGAGTGTGTGTTTGCTGTAGGCAACACAAGTGCAAAATCATCTCGTGTCCATTCAACCTGAATTCAAGTCTCAACTGCTGACTGGCATTGCTGAGTTCAAAGTCGCCATCGACCAGTTCGCTGATGATTACTGTGAAAAGTACGAATCGGACTTAACATTATTTTCAGACATTCCAAACAGATGGAGCCAAGCTTTAGAAAACTTTCGCAAAACGCTGTCCAATTGCGTATGGTGCTCGTTGGTATTCTCGTGTACGCATTGTAAATACATTACTTAAGCCCGGTGTTTGTTTCTGAATCTGGCTGACTTATAGCTTCTGTTCTTGCATTGCTAATTTGAGCCCTTTCACAATGTTTTCCTCTTAAATTTATTTTTCATAGATGTTATGGTCAACTTGCATTAGCATCTGGAGCAAGACAGTTCGTTTTTGAATGCAAAGCAGTATAGTTGTTGTAGCATGTGATGTAAATTTTTTTATATATTTCAAAATGAACTAGAATGACGAATTCTGACTGATTAGAGGTGCTGTCTGTGTCGCAGAGGTCCAATGGTTCCTGGGCTTCCACCTCGTGAGGCCAGTGACAGGCTCAGTGTTTTCCAGCTGCACTTCGACGACCTGTGGCGCAAGTACCAGACGTTGTCTGGTGGTGAGCAGCTGTTTGGTCTGGAGGTGACCGAGTACCCAGAGCTGCAGCGCATCCGCAAGGAACTGAATCTGCTGCAGAAGCTGTATCAGCTGTACACCAGCGTGCTGGAGCGAGTGCACAGCTACTACGACATTGCATGGCTTGACATCGACATCGACAAGATTAACATGGAACTCGTCGAGTTTCAGAACAAGTGCGTGTTTGTCGTTTGATCGATCTCTACAAAGTTTATTTTCACAAACCATCGTATTCGAATAATGATGACTTTGTAATTGACAATTAGTTAATTACAAACAGTGTTGTCAGTGGTCATCAGACTTGTTATATTTGCTACTTGTACTTGTACTTTCTACCTTCAGCCGTCGTCAATCCGAGGATTGGCCGCTTCATGGATAATCTTCCTCCATTGACGTCTGTCTTTAATGGATCTCAGCAAACTATCACCAGTCAGCCCGGTCCACTTCGTTATGTTATCCTGCCAATGTGTTCTTGCTTTTCCTCTTCCTCTTTGACCAGAAGTAGTTCCTTGCATTATTTCTTTCTCCATACTTCTTTTCATAGCACATGACCATAATAAGAAAGCTTTCCTTTCTTGACTGACTGTAGCAAAAAAGGTTACATTTGAGCTTTCCTCAGTGCCCTATCATTAGTCCTTTTGACCGTCCACGTGACTTGTCTGAATGCTTTTATTTGGAATGATTTTATCCTGTCTTTCTCTGTATTTTTCAGCATCCAACTTTCACATCTATAAGACACAACAGACCAAACTAAGGACTTCAAAAGTCGAATTTTTGTAAGTATTCCAATGCTGTGGCTTTTCCATAGAGTCTTTAAAGATGAGATCAATCCTGGTTTTTTTCTAACTTTGCTTCAATGTCTTTATCATATTCGGCTTCTTGTGTAAACAGTGAGCCATAGTAAGTGAAAGTTTCTACTTTTTCCACTGGTGTTCTGTCTATTGTAATATTGTTGATGATATCTTGTGTTTCGTGATCTTTGTCTTGTCTATATTAATTTCAAGCCCATACTTTCAACTTGCTCAGTCCAGCCAGTCGACTTTTATTTTAGCTGTACTTAAGTACTTAATACTGGCTCATGCCAGTCAGCTGCCATCATCATCATCATCATCATCATCATCATCATTGTCTTTAATAAAAGTTGACAAGCGCAACCAGTACAAAATATAGAAATACAAAATATACTTGTACTTGCCACTTCCGAGATTGTGAAAGCGCTGCTGTCACGAGTCTGACCTCATGTAAGTGGCGCTATAACAAGTGTCCCGACCTTTACTGAATTTATGTATACTTGTACTTGCTTCTTGAGTAATTGACAAGTCTGGTGTCGTCACAGTTTCATCATCTGTACTAAGTTACGCGCTGTCGTTCTAACAGCTATTTTGCACGTGTACTCGGTTTAACCCTTTAGAGTGTAAAGGTAATTATAGTGCTACATCAAATAATATGAAGCTATTACATTTGATACAGCAAGGAGGGACTGGGCGGGGCCGCTGCCCGCCCAGACCCCTCCTCGCTGTACCAAATGTAACAGCTCACCCACCAACGACCAGTGTAGCAATCACCATATTACTGTCTAATGGTCCGTTGCTTTGCGGTTTTAATGGGCCAATTAAAGGGTTAATTCATGCTTTTCGAAGATCTCGTTTTAATCATGCTCACTGTTGTTTATTTATGTGTTGATCATTTGTGAAATCTGGCGTGCTAATGTGCTATTGAAAGTTTTGAAACAATGAAACCTATTGTTGGAAACCTTTGCTGATTCTGACGCGGGATTATTTACAAGCGGATGCCATTCCTGATTCCCAACCAAAAGCACCATGAAATGTTAACTACTGAACGGAGGAGTTACTGGCCCGTCGCGTTAACCCTTTAATGGCCACGTTAAAACCGCAGAGCAACAGACCATTATACAGCCATACGATAATTGGTACACTAGCCGTTGATCAGTCGGCTGTTACATTTGGTACAGCAAGAGGGGCCTGGGCGGGCTGTGAGCCCGGCCGCTTAGTCATATTATTCGATGTAGCACTATAATTACATTTCACTCTAAAGGATTAATATAAGAGTTGTGTATGACAGATGTCGGAAGCTGCCGAAGGCGCTGAAAGAGTGGCAAGCGTATGAAGACCTGCGCCAGACTATTGACGATTTCAACGAGACTTGCCCGCTGCTGGAGCTAATGGCAAATAAGTCGATGCAGCTGAGACACTGGGAAAGCATCTCCAAGATCACTGGCCACACATTTGATGTCGAGTCCGAGAGCTTCTTACTGCGAAACCTCATGGAAGCACCGCTGCTGAAAAATAAGGAAGATATCGAGGTACGTTTCAATAGTATTATTTAATGACGTCGTCGGAGATTTCATCTCTGTACGGTGATGAAGTACTGTGTAAGATAGTAAGTAAGTAAGTTTGCATTTTAGATTTGTACATACACTGTGGTCAATAAAAACGGCCTTGGCGCAGTTTGCGCTCTCTGAGTGCTCTTTGTTTTTACAGTATTGTCGAGAAACATGTTATCATTAATGTTTTCATATTAGTCTCATTTTGTTTATCAGTTTAAGCATTAATGTTTTCATAACAGTCTCATTTTGTTTATAAGTAGTGTGTGTGTTTATGCATTAATGTTTTCATAACAGTCTCATTTTGTTTATAAGTAGTGTGTGTGTTTATGCATTAATGTTTTCATAACAGTCTCATTTTGTTTATTAGTTCATACATCAGTAGATGTGCATTTTTTATTTTTTTATTTTTTGGCTGCATATAATGACTGTGCATAACTGTAGTTATAATGAATTATTGTTGCTAATAGGACGTCTGTATAGCAGCGAGTAAAGAGAAGGATATTGAAGCGAAACTGAAGGTGGTCATCAGTGACTGGGGCAGTCAGAACTTCAGCTTTTCCAACTTCAAAGCAAGAGGAGAACTACTATTAAAAGGTGTAATTTAATTTTCTTATTTCAAGTTTCTTAATAACGATCACAGTAACAATAACAGTAAGCTTAGTAATAATGTTGTTATACGGAGTGACCAGCAAACTCATGTGCCAAGTACAGTCGGTGCAGAATGCTGTGGCAAAGCTGATCACAGGAGCCGAACGTTACGAACACATCACACAGATATTGCGTCAACTTCATTGGCTGCCGGTCAGACGACTAGTTGAATTCAAGATTGTTTTAATCCAGCTTTTGGCTGCCAAAACACAATAAATGTTGTGTTAAGATTGCCAGCCTGGTATACCAAGTGCTGTTAAGCAAAGTACCTGCCTATCTGGCCGACGATATTCATCTCGCCTCAGAAAGTTTTGCTCGCTCCCTCAGGTTCTCTTCAGGGAGAAAGTGCTCTGTCACTCGTGTTCACAGTCGTTTTGGTGACAGATGTTTTGCTGCAGCTGGACCACGTATCTGGAACAACTTACCTGCCAGTCTGCGAGACAAGGAAGTCAGCTGCACATAATTCAGAAGACAATGTTTCAGACGGACTGCAGCGCATCGTGACTTTTTTGATTATTGCGCCTTATAAATACTATTACTTACTTGCTTATTTGCTTGCTGGCTTACTTACTTGCTTACTTACTTACTTACTTACTTATATATTTACCGAAATTCTACTGTATGCTGTACAGTTTAAGTGTGAAACCTTTTGTACGTTCTGCTATGCTGTGACACTGCTGTTTATTCCAGGTGATACTACAAGTGAAACTGTAACTCTAATGGAGGACTGCCTGATGGTTCTTGGCTCACTGTTAAGCAACAGGTTTGAACAAAAAAATGCTTTCGTTTACATTTAGAACGTCGGTCTTTGACCGGCGAACTTTTCCTGTCCTGCGCTCGACTTGCAGCTGACGTGTGACCACTTATACGGGTAAACTGTCCGTTGTAGGTCAGTCAACCAGGCTGACTGAGAAGTAGACTGCGATTAGATGCCCACAACCTCAGTCTGGGGAGGCGCCATCTGTTGAATGCTTTCAAGGTAAAGCAGGCATTGGTGTAATTGCAGGTAAAACTGTGTGATCCATGCCTAAGCGCCTTGTGCGTACTACAAAAATGGGCGCTATATAAATACACCTACCTTTACCTTTTCCTTTTTTCATAAACTGCGTTTTTAATTAAAATAAAATTATGTCGTCTACATGCTGATAAACTTGTTTTTTAATGAGTAAAGACAGTATTATCTAGACATAGATTTATTACCTGCCGTGTGGCTTAGCACATTGGGCAGCAGCAACTTGTCTCCGGTGTGACCAGTTGTCAGCTACGTTCCTCCGAGGTGAACCCAGCACACGCCAGATCCTTCAGGAATGTTTTCCTCCATGTTTCCCTTGGCCGTCCTCTCCCTCGTTTTCCTTCTGTTGGCATCCACATTCCACATTACAGCTGTTTTAGCAGGTCGATCTTTTGACAGTATAAATTGTAAAATCTTCGTATTATTCGCATTATTAAACACAACACTGTGCAATTGTGAATTATGGCAACAGCGCTTTTAATTATTACAATTTGTACTCTTTTTCTACAGGTATAACGTTCCTTTTCGTCCAAAAATACAAGAATGGGTTTCCAAGTTGACGTCAACAACCGAAATTATTGAGAACTGGTTGATTGTCCAGAACCTGTGGATCTATTTGGAGGCTGTCTTCGTTGGGGGAGACATTGCCAAACAACTTCCACAGGTCTGTCGCTCACAGTAGTACGTGTACCATGCCAGTTAGCCATGAAAATTAAATTTATGATTTTAGGCGAAAAGTTTTAGGACCACTTTGCTTGTCGTTTTGATGTGAGGGCTTTAGCTTTGATATTATATAATGTGTTTTATATAACTGCTACACAGTGTGTTTTGCTGATAAATATTTGGCATTGAAATAGATACAGGTTTCTTTTGCTGAAATATATTAAACATATATAGTCATATAACAATGCTATCTGTATTTCTGTACTGTGGATAAAAGGAGGCAAAGCGGTTTTCGAACATTGACAAGTCGTGGCAGCGTATAATGCAGCGAGCGCATGAAATTCCAAACGTGGTTGAATGCTGCACCGGCAACGACACGTTGACTCAGCTGCTTCCTCATCTTCTCGAGCAACTGGAAATCTGCCAAAAGTCGCTGACTGGATATCTGGAAAAGAAGCGTCTACTGTTTCCGCGGTTCTTCTTTGTATCGGACCCTGCACTTCTTGAAATTCTTGGACAAGCCAGTGACTCCCATACTATTCAGGTATATGTAGTTTAACCATATGATGTACGTTGAAAAATTTTTAGCACTCTCACATTGTTTTTTTGTTTTCTGCCTCACTGCAATATGGCCGTAATAATGACATCTGTCAACATGACTGCACAGTAGAGAGAATGATTGTTGGCTTCTGTCGTCAACCAAACTGCTGTAACTGACCTTACTGTCTGACAGCTAGGTTTCGTCCACGACATCTGATAACAATACATTGGTTCTGCATAGGTCAAGACTCATGTATTACAAAACGACATACATGCGGTCTCGGCACAGTAGCTCTTCGATTGTCAACAGCAGATTATTAACCACATAGTCGACGTGTGTCCATTAACGAAACCGAAACCTGAAGGCAGTCTGCACTCCGCGAGATGAAGTCGTTGCAGTCAACGATCTGAAGACTTCAGCGAATAAAACACTCACAAAATGAAATAGAATTAGATAGCATTCAGAGAGAGCATACCTACTGTATTTGGTACTGATACTTCTTGTGTTTGTTTCGCTGTTTCAGCGGCATCTGCTGAGCGTCTTTGACAACACGAAGAGCGTAACGTTTGATGAGAAGAACTATGACAAGATACTGGCCATCACGTCACAAGAGAGTGAAACAGTTCAGCTCAAACAGCACGTCATGGCGACAGTCAGTGCAGATGACACAGACCTCTTATTGACATCTCTTTTTTGTCGTGCGATGCTATGCATAAGCGCGGCTTATGCCGTCATGCGGTGTCTGTCTGTCTGTCTCTGTCTGTCCGGCACGTTCGCATATTCTGTCGAAACGAATATACATATCTTCATTTTGTCACCGTCGGGTAGCCAATCATTCTAGCTTTTCTACACCAAGCGTGGAAATATTCCGACGGGGACCCGATAACTGGGGCATAAATCGCGATTTTCGACCAATATCTGGATTGGTATCGATCACTGCTGGATCGCCGACGGCAGAGTTAGGTTATAGCACTTAGCTGCGGAGTTTGTTAATTGCGGAAAACGGACGACCAAGCTCCACGCATCAGTGAATCTTATTTGTGACAGGAAGCTTCGACGTTACACCAAAGACAACAGAACAGAATTTAATTGTACGCATTGGTAAATCTGAAGCCGCAATAAACTAATAATAAAAGACTGTGCTCAAGGCATTGTACTGTTGAAGCTACAGGGAGGCACCAAGCATCGCGCAGCCTCTCTGCAACGGCAGAGCTACTTATAGGATGATTTTTTTAGAAAAGACAGTGGTTCTTTATAGTATGTAGCAAAGTTAAGTGTAATGTTTGAGACAACTTTTTCATGTGAGCAATTATAAAAGTCGCCGCACATTTTTGGTCCAGGCTGAATACAGCTTTTCATCCTATTTTACTACCATTTTTGCTGTTTTATGCATGCAGATCGGTCGGATCAGAATGCAGATATGTGGATCTCAGTTGTCGATTTTAGATTGCATTAATGTATGTGCCTATTGTTGTGTTGCTAGGGAAATGTTGAAACCTGGTTAGCAAACCTGCTGAAAGTGACCCGCCTGTCAGTGCACGACATCATCAGATCTGCATCGGTAGCCATCACCGACTCAAACTTCAAACTGCTGGAGTTTGAGAAGGTCTTTCCTGCTCAGGTCTGTGGCCTGATTACAGAAAGCCGAGTAGTAATCACGACGGCTGTGCAACAGCTATAAGCAGACTTCTTAGCTACGGGGGTAAACGTGCATTGGGGCACAAAGCGGCAGAGCCTCAGCACTGGAGTGACTACACGTCTGGCTGATGTCCCTCGATCGCCACCTGAAGGAGAGAGAGATAAATGAAACTGCGTGATAATATTATTTGGGGTGTTAAATTTTGGAGTGACACAATTGAAGCTTAGCTTAGGGTTACAATTAGCCTTGGAGTGGCAATAAGTTAATCCTTTGGAGAGCAAAGGTAATTATAGTGCCACAATCGAATAATGTGAAGTTGTTACACTGGCCGTTGATGGGTGGACTGTTACATTTGGTACAGCGAGGAGGGGACTGGGCTGGGCCGCAGCCCGCCCAGGCCCCTCCTTGCTGTACCAAATGTAACAGTCCACCCATCAACGGCCAGTGTACCAATCATTGTATTGCTGTACAATGGTCCGTTGCTGTGCGGTTTTAATGTGCCCATTAAAGGGTTAACTGGTGCGCGTATGCCGCCGTATGCGCTGCCTGATAATGTCCATTTCTTATATGTTTAGACAGTGTAGTGTGATGCTTGTTTGTGTGCAGGTTGGCCTGCTCGGCCTGCAAATGATATGGACAGCCGAGTCAGAAGTAGCGCTGCAGAATGCTCGCTTTGAGAAACGCGCGATGCCTGCAACGAACCAGAAGTTCCTCGACATTCTCAATCAGCTGATTGACGTCACGACACAAGAACTGACGCGGATTGAGAGGACAAAGTTTGAAACTCTTGTCACCATCCACGTACATCAGAAAGACATTTTCGACGACTTGGTACGCTCATTTTTGGCTTTGTTTTGACGGCATTTTGTGGAATACTTCTAATTCTGATTCTGATAAGTAATTCACAGTCCTCATCGTGGAGTATCGCGTGAATGGAGGGGGGGGATGGCGCTTTACGGTGCGTATGCGGCCGACGTCAACCTGGACAGCTCCGCCTTGAAAGATGCTGGGGTTGCAAAAGAGTGGCGGAATGCTTGAGTTGAAACACCGACAGCACGAAATTTAAATTGATGTTTCGCCCTGGTTCTGTGATCAGTGGCTGCTAGACCAACATGTTCAGGCTGGATACCAATATGACCCATGGTAATGTTTTACGAAGAGGCAGGTATGATTGGTTGCGTGGCACAGTGGTAGAACGTTGGTCTTTGACCAGCAAACTTCCCTGTCCTACGCTCGACCGAGTGCTGACAGATGACCACCTTCTGGATAAACCGTCCACTATAGGTCAGCTAACTAGGCTAGGCCAACTCAGCCTGTCGTCCTTTCAGGGTTTATAAATGAGTAGTAAGCTGCAATTACATGTAATTGCAGGCAGTCGACTCTGGAGCGGTCTTCCACCTGACATTAGATCCGAACAAACTCTACCTGTTTTCTGTAACCGTTTAAAAACTTATCTTTTCTGTAAATGTTTTCCCACATAACTGTACTCCCACATTACTCCTTTAATTAATCTCATATAGTGTTCTAGCAGTCCTAGTGATTTTGGGCACTCTAAATACGATTTTATGTAATGTAATGTAATGTAGGCTATGCCATTATAGGTCAGTGGTGGCGCCGTCTATTGAACGCTTGTGAGGTATGGTGTAGTTTGCAGGTAAAACTGTGTGATCCATACCTAAGTGCCTTCAGGGTGAGGTGCTCGCTGTAAGGTGCTATATAAAGCTACGTACCTTACCTTACCTAATGTTGACTTTCTTGAGTTAGCACCTTTGCCACGGCGGCGTTATTTCCATACGCTGGCAGCTATTGCAAACAGTGTTTCTCCAGTGTGATCTAAATTGTCATATTCAGAGCAGAATAGTCTTTGTGGATATTTTCAATTTATTTCTTCTTTGAATTTTCTCTGGACGATCATACGAGTTGCATGAGGAAGTTATGGTTCAACTTTTGAAACATTATTGTTTGCCTATTTTACTGTATGCTTTAGGTGTATGCAACTTGGACAAAAGATCAATGCCGTCACTGATTGATGTTTCGCCCTGGTTCTATGGAAATTGTGAATTACTGTCAAAGACTGTTCGGATGTGATCTACCAAGCACATTATTAAAACAGCATTTTGAAAAATTTATTACTACTTTGTGACATATGTATTTTTGCTGCACTTAGTAGGTAGAGTATCGGACTCGTAACCAAGAGGTTGCGGGTTCGACTCACACCCGGTCCACTGCAAGCAACCTTGAGCAAGTTGCTAACCTACTGTGTGGTCAGGCTAACTCAGCCTCCTACCCTCAGCGGGACGGGAAATGAGTAGTAGCTACGGCTACGGGGTGAAGGCCTAGTGTGGCTGATTGGGGCGATGGTGTGTCTGCTAGCTGCACCGTGGGTCCAATTGTCCGT
>Ga0209149_1000833_pt1 | contig 14032 bp, 6 predicted proteins | sample WorMetTyACAVOLI2_FD_187423 | JGI IMG/M metagenome (GOLD analysis project Ga0209149, IMG submission 187423) | Marine gutless worms symbiont microbial communities from Max Planck institute for Marine Microbiology, Germany - Olavius algarvensis... ... | reverse complement strand
GCTATACTTACAATGGCCGACCAATAGAAAGTCGTATATGATCTATCGAACGGCGCCATTTTCAATGACCTTGAACGACCCCTACCCCCAGTTTCAAGGTCGCGCCATTCTTTGACTCTGAATGTCTCATAAACAGTACGACATACAGACACAGTTTCGAGGAAATACTAATAGGGACTTAAACACGCCCTACTCAACAGTGTCATTTCGAATGACCTTGAGTGACCTTGAGTGGCTTAAGCAAAATATTCAATGACACAAAGCGTCCAGTGGTCTCTCTGCGACAGCTGAGCTTCTTGTTTTAACCCTTTCGCTGCTGGGCATCACGTGGGTATTCGCGTGAACCGTGTGTATCGTGTATGCTGCAGGCTTCCTGTAGTGCCCACACAAAAGACTAACCACGTGTCCAGCTACCGTGCCCGGACAGGCCTATGTGACGTCTATAGACGTCATGGTGGCAGGATATCTACATTGTGAGCTGTAATATGATTTTTGATCAACTTTATACATCACGAACGTAGACAGACACGTGCACGAACACTTAACAAGATTATTACAGAAAACAAAAACAGCAACATCTACAGCAAGAAACTTAGCTATCGCTAACAGGTCACGCTCAGCATCACATTGAAACAGCAACGTCTACAAAAATCACTTTCCACATTTTATAAAATTACTACGTCAGATGCAAAGTTCAACATTATCAATAATTTACCAAACTGCGCTGAAGAAAGAGTGTTTAGCATGTTTGAGGGAACATCTATATTTATAACTAACAGTGTGCAAACTGTCAAACTCTGCCGTGCGCAATTCAAGTTTGTTTTACCCAGTATACTTGCTTGTCGATCTGTAACATGTATGAACAAAGCGTGCTTGCAGATTGAATTAGTTAAGGCAATTGGACTGTAATATGTAACTGTTTGTAATATGTATCGACCTACTATTAGTTAAGATTTAGTTAAGGTTTCTCTCTTTTTATTATCTACCATTTTATGGTGAAATAAAGATTCTCATATCTGAAAGTACGAGATCTCACAAATATCTCATCTCCGAGACCAGCTGTAAAGACCTGCGTCCGACTATCAGCGGTAGTATTAGCATAGTTAACGTTACAACGCGGTCGTGTCTGCAAACAACACGATTTCCTTGCATCCTGACACGCTAACGCCCAACCAAAACGTTTAAAGCACCAAATACATTAAACATTGCAAAATCTTTGCACGGAAATGCTTCTTAGTTTATAACACTTACCATACGATACCGTACCATGGGCAGGCATATAGCCGTTAAGCTACTTAGCGCTGAGGCCACATGGGCCCATTGCGCAGCTCATAGGTAGCCAGTTGCTTATTTGACTTTGATTCCAAGAATGGAACTCCAAAATACTGCTTACGTTAATTGTAGCAAAGCATCTACCAGAAAATCAGCCTTTCATCCTTTTGGAGTATATAAATGAGTAGTAGGCTGCAATTAGATGTCTGCAACCTCAGTCTGGGGAGGCGCCATCTAGTGAACGCTTACGACGTAAAGGCAGGCATTGGTGTAATTGCAGGTAACACTGTGTGATCCATGCCTGAGCGCCTTGAGTGTGAGGTACTACAAAAAGTGCGCTATATAAATACACTTACCTTCAGTTAAAAGTAAAATGCCAACTAAGGATATTGTGACCAGTACAACTTATTCTATTTTTGTTTCATTTTTTTGTATTATTTCAGTTGTAATCGCGGCACAAGCGCCTGGTAGTTTACCTGTGACAATGTCAGATATGACACATGCAAATCGGCTTCGTGAGTTATGTACCGCAGCTGATCTTGCATCGCTCGAGATCCGACCAGCGCCGTCGAACTCAGCCGCTCGCTGGTGCTCCGATCGAGAGCAAACAGATCCCTACCCGTCTAACACCCGGACACGACCACAACGTCGCCGACATGCCAAAATAACCAACTCACGTACAACACACAGTAACAGAAACACAGCATTGACGCCGTTGACGGAGAATAAATCAACGACATCAGGACTTCTCGTTTCCAAGATCTAAAGTTCCCAAATTTGTATACATTTACGACTCAGCCCAGACCACTGGAGGCAACATAACAATTGCTGTTCAGTTTACAATTCTACTCAATGCGACTATTCACTCACAACACTGATTAGAATAGATTATTTTTTCAGACTACCGGTACTCGAAAGTTTGATGCATTGCATCACTGAAGTCAATATGCACAGCACATTTTATCTTTGCAGAAAATTTACCAATATTTTGTTCACTCTGATTGCTGACATTTAGTGCACTCGTATTTCCCTACTTAATTATTCATTTATTTATTTAATTATTAATTAATTTAATCATTTAATTAATTATTAATTAATTTAATTTAATTATTTTATTTGATTTATTAGTTAATGTGCAACATCATCTACTATCCACATATACAGGTATGCCAGGTAAAGGATAGGTAATAAATCAAATTGAACCAAAATATATTTTTCAATGAATCGGGAAGCACCACTAGTGATTAGTAGGGCACTGACTCTAGTGGAACTGGAGAACTAGGGTTTAGTAGTGATCAAGTAAGCAAGCCTAATGCAAGGAACGAGATCTCCGGAAAGAAAAGTCCATAAACCGAAGCAAATACATCAACTAGAACGTCAGACACGTTAAGTCACCACCCGCGCGTCGCAGTGCATCAAAATGCAGCCATTTTTCGAAATCGTCCGAGCTTTTGATTACATCTTGCTTCCGTAAAAATGTAATGATGTTATCTCAAACGGTTCAAGAGTCATCACGTTGACAAACACACACACAAACAGACACTACTGAAAATAATCCACCTCATTACGCTATCACTGCGCGGGTGGCTATAAAATCATGTACCAACAAAACCAAAATCAACTAAATTTTTCAAACATTCAAGCGAAACTAAAAAAAACGAAGATTCATTCCACAGTGACTGAACATAAATAGAAAATTCCTGCACCACCATATTCAACTGCACGACACTTAGTAACATAAAAAACATATCACGACACAAACGCTAGAAGTCCTTCAGCGTTGTCAATATACCGTAGTCGCTTCAGAGATGAATTGCATACCTTTTTTGAAGCTTCAGGCCGTTTGGAATGACTGGTTTCTACATCATCTTCAACTGGTGACACACCTTCAGAAACTACTACAATTCACAGACAAAAATGCTGTATAGTCAATTAACTTTATGAATGAAGTTGACTGTAAGCACTGATCTCCTGAATGGCAAGTCGCTGGTTTTCCGTTTTAGCACCTTTTTAGCCGAACGATACTACGTTACGTTCGGCTTATGGCATGAGCCGTCGTTATTGCACTGTAGGCAGACACTTGAATTTCTCGGCAATATTTTGGCCCACGGGAACCGGACTCACAACTAGGCCTATACGCAAGATACGGACGACTGTACAACGCCGTTAAAAAAGAGGGAAAGGAAGGGGAATGGAAACGGAGGGAGGGCAATGGTTGGCGGCGTAGCACAGTGGTAGAACGTCGGTCTCTAACCGGCGACCTTCCCCGGCCAGCTCTCGGCCTACAGCTGACGGGTAACCTCTTTGTGGGCAAACCGTCCGCCAGGTCAGCCAACTAGGCCAACTCAGCCTTTCATCCTTGCGGGGTCAATAAACGAGCAGTAAGTTGCACTTAAACGTATGCCATTGTACAACGACGGAGACAGCGGTGTACCTTTCTCGTCCTCGGAGTCGAGGCTGACCGGGTCGACCATCATCTCCGGCTCTACGATGAGCAGCGCCGCATCCTGCGCCGGCTGTGGCGGCAGGACGGCCTTGCGTGACGTCACGGGCATCAGTAAATTAGCAGCGGAGGTGAAGTCGAGCCGCTCGGCTATCGACAGTGGCGTCTGACCCGTCTGACGACCACACAACAAGCGTGCATGGCTTTATATGCAATGGCGATGTTCTTCTGTTTGTCTGTTCCTCTGTTCGTACGTCTGTCGCCTGTAACGCGTACTTGTCGGGCACTGGCTTGACTGCACCAGCAGTGCTGGCGGCCGTGAGCGGCCGGAGCGCTACTGGACCAGTCAGCGGCCCGAGAGCCGAATAGCAGTTAAATACAGCAGCTGTAATAAAGAACAAAAACAACAATAACAAACAAACAAACATAGCTAAAACAAACAACATGCATATGTACATGTGCTGGGGAGGTATGTGTGAAGTGGAATAGCTAGGAGTCACTTTGTTGAATGCTAACGATGTAGGCCAGTGTCCGACATACTGATGGCGGCGGGGGTATCGCATTGACTTGTTTATGATCATAACGGTAAAAATCCCATACTCGATAGAGCGTTGGGGCTAGAGCTGATCCTAGTCTCTGGGCAGTGGAGTGGACAATGAGTCATTTACGATGACCAATGACCCACGTGACCCACTGAACTATGGACACGTGACGTACGTGACCGTGAACTAGGATTTTTACCAAGTATACACTGAAATTTTGTTACCATGCCTTTCATCATCATCATCATCATCATCATCGACATGTTTAACGTGGCCTAAATAATGTCAATTATTGCAAGATCCACGGGAAATGCCACAAAAAAGACAAAAATAACAATCCATGCACGCGTTTTTGATTAATCAGACAGACAGACAGACAGACAGAAAAACAAACACCGGCAAAAACATTTACCTCCTCCTTTGTCGGAGGTAATGATAATAAGTAAGTCATATCAGGATGTCCGGGTAGAAACGAGAGACAAGGAAAGTCTTGAGACGCTGTCTAAAGACCACGAGTGACTGCGCAGATGTGATGCGAAACGGAAGGTCGTTCCACATGTTGGCGCCGGCAACTAAAAACGACCGTTTGCCGACTGTAGAGACTCAAACGGGCGGTACTTCTATAGACGATGAGAGGCAGACGACCGCAGCCGTCGTCTTGACGTCATGTCGGCGACACGGGTGAAACACGACTGTAGGTGAAGTGCCGTGGATTGATCGGTACGCCAGAACAGCCAACTTGAAGGAGATGCGATCTGGGACGGTCTTTACAAATGGAAAAGGAAAGAGGAAAACAGAGAGGAAAGGATAGGAAAGACGAGCTTTACAGCTGTACAGGCTTTACAAATTGCGATCGCATACGACCTTTTTTAAACCATAACTAACAGCTTACTGCAGTAATATTTACGGCAAAGTATTAGGCCTGAGTTTGTATGAGCGAGTGATTGTTTGCTTGCTTACATTAGTAATGCAGTTAGGTGACGCTCCATTCGTCAACAGAACGCCGATGACAGTCACATGACCTTGCTGAGTTGCTTGATGCAACGGCGTGTAGCCAAGCTACAGCAACAGTAATCAAATAATCAATATCAATCAATCAATCAATCAATCAATCAATGGAATTTGTAAAGCGCCCCTTAAAAAGTTGGACAGTGGCGCTGGACAGAAGTAAGTTACAATGAAATACGAAGGAATGTAGGAGTGTTGGAACTACAACACTATAACACCAACGTTCAGCTCCGATTACGTGAACTATTAAAAAGAAGCATAAACAGCTTTCTGTCAAATATCTTTATGTCTTCATCCGATCAGCTTATTATAGTGTCCCAAAAGAAGTACACCAAACTCATGACGATAACTTTGTCAATTCTTGACGGATTTTCAAAATTCTTTCACTGTTGGAAAGAGAAGTAAATTTCCAACATTACAAAATCCATATAATACTTCCCGCCACACATTCAGTATGTTGCCGTACTACCTTGCGGAAATTAGAAGTTCGAGTTTTGTTGGAGGTTACATACGACAACATGAATATTAAACAGACGTAAATAAGTAACATGTTGACTACGGAACTGCAATGAAAATATGACGACAAAGTAATTCACTGTTTCTCTAATATATGTCAGCCGTGTGGCAGGAAACAAAGCGTCTACCTTAGTGACAGCATCGATTGACGCTTCGTGACGTAGAAGGTACTCGACGATGTCGACTTGGCCGAAATGACAGGCAGTATGCAGTGGGGTGTAGCCAGCCTAGACAACATCGTCACATACGTATTACCACCTCATTTTGCTAAAACTGTGTGGGGTGCGAGCATGCAGCCCTACAAGAATACCCGGTTTACAATATAAGGTTTTTTTAAATTAACTAGCTCTGAGATCAAAAATCATTTTACCATTCTCAGCTCAAGCATAGTGCCTGAGATTTAGTCTTCATGAGTAGGTATATTTTGTACTACAATCTATATCTACTTTCATGCAATAGGTTGATGACAAGACGATAAGCCTACTTCTCGTGCGACGCACTCGAAGGTCGTCTCGTCATCAACATAGCGGCCGTTCGTTCCATGCGCTTTATCGACAGTGGCGGTTCTGGGGTTTTCATTTTTTTGGGGGTGGGGGGGGCACTGGGGTGGCGACACTTTCATCTGGGAGGGGGCACACAACTAATACTTTCGTGCTGAACTACCGGGTATGTAATCGCTTATATCAAATTATCGCTTATATCAAATTATAAACACATAAACACAAGCAAATTCATTAGTTAACATGTAATGTAGATTATTAGAATGTCACAAAACATGAAAACGTTGCTTCCCAATACGAAGTTTTATAACGTTAGCAGAAAATTTCGGCAAGTGACGGCCTATCTTGAACTTTTTTTTTTGGGGGGGGGGGCACAGTAGGGGGGGGGCAGAAATTTCACAAATTTCACTGGGGCCGCCCCCCTCGCCTCCCCCCTTGGAACCGCCCCTGTTTACCGAGCGCGGCTTACTGCTTTATCGACTTTGGTCATCGTGCATTATTCACCGACTGTGCAAAAAAGTCTATTTACTAATACATATTTTACCGGTATAGCGTATAATATGCCCAAAGACTGTAGGCATCATCTTGGGGGTTGCACCAGGCGTACTCCCTCAGTACACCACTGGTAACAGTCAGAAAGTCTTGGTTTATCAGTCATCTGACTGCTACAACTGGTAGACGTCGACTCACCTTGGTCGTCACATCGACCCTGGCTCTTCCAGTCTCGACGAGAGTCTGTGCTACTGGCAGGTGGTCCTCCTGCGCGGCGAGGTGCAGCGCCGTGAGACCGTTGTGTGATTGACAGCTGGCAGGTGCCCCTCGCTGCAGCAGCAGTGACGTCATGTGCACGTGACCTTCCTCAGCAGCGATGTGCAACGCCGAGAATCCGCCCTGTACGAAAACAGAACGCCACAGTTTTGATTTATATATTTTCAGAGTCAAGACCCAATCATACTGCGATGAGTCGAAAGTGGACCGCGTCTATTATCTGCTTCTGCATCATTCGTCCGAAGTATTTGAGCGCAGAGTACGTGGTAGCTGGCTTGCGCACGCTGAAACTGCAGCAGATTCATGACCACAGGTGATCTTGCCAGTCAAAGTATTCAGTGCTCACAGGGAATGAAACTAAGGGAAGCTCCAGAGTATACGGTCTCATTCACCCAGAGTTTCTCAATCATCTTGGATCAGAAGCCCTTGCCTGGTTGATCGATCTCTTCGTCAGGATGATATGGGAACAGCGAATCCCAAAGGTACGGAGACAACTAAAGATCACAGCCCTGGAAAAACCTAGAAAACAAGAGGGTTAAAGACCATACGCGGTCATATGATGCCTCCGCCGCTGCGTTTGGGCGTTTGGCCGACTTCAGTTGTAAAAGCTTTCCGTACCGGCGTTGCCACGGTGCAGCAAAAGGCGCAAAGAACGAACAGACGCAGAGGTTTATGTTGGCTGTTGAAAAACACTGCGTAGTAGTCCTATGGATGATAAAAATTGCTGTAAAATTCTTAACATACTTAATATATAAAATTTGTAAGTGAAATCTTTAAGTGTACGTGAAATTGCGTCCGCGATCGTGCCGTCGTTTGTGCACTGAAATCTGTAATTCATTCACTAGGCGTCAGCACCTGTTCGACATCGCTGCAAAACCGATTGACATTGATTCGAATTTTCCTTCCATCTGTCTCCCTTGTTCCTGTTCCGATTTCGCCCCAAAATAACCATCTAACCTGTTCGCGGAAGTGACTACTTCCTGTGAATTTCATCAAAATAAGTTCAGTATTCTTGCGAACCAAAAGAAAATATATTTGGCACTGGATGGAATACGGGACAGAGCGCGACGCAATAATATAATATTGTCAAATCAGTAGATTATTCTGGGGATGAAGAAACTAAAGGTTTCTGACATGTCGGAAAGATACATCGACAGAATAGCAAACAAGAAGTGTGGCCGCCGGGTTCGGCCGACACGATATGCCCCCGCCCACCTACTCTAATTTGTTTCTCGAATTAAGAAGTGGCAGAGATGAGACGTACAGACGATGTGAGCTTATGACCTTGACCTTTGACCTTGGAGGTCATGGCACCTGTGGCTGATGCGGGTCGTCCTCCATCCGTGTACCAAGTTTGAAGTTCGTAGGCCGTGCCATTCGGAAGATATGGCGCACGATGTGTGTCAGCATTAATGGGCCTGGTGACCCTGACCTTTGACCATTTGATCTTGAAACTGGTATACGAGTCGCATGTAAGGTGAGGAACCTTCCTTCAAAATTTGGGCACGCTAGGCCTCTGGGTTCTCGAATTATTCGCCATGTACGGACGGACAGACGGACGGACGAACAAAAGCAACGCTTATTGCCCCTTCCCGGCCACATCTGAGATGTGATGTTGGTCTGGAGGAAGGGGAATATAAATAAAAACTGTCTCTGTGTTACAGTATTGTGTACTATAATGGTGCACAAAGATACGAGCAGTTCTTACAGGTTGGTTGACTGTATTGGGCTTTGATCTTGCTTAGTTTAGCTCTCTGTCTTCCAAGCGCCTCTGTGTCTTCGGTCTCAATGGTGCTATATAGATACTATTTTTTTGCTTACATCCTTCTCTTTACCTTTTAGTGTGCTGAGCCTGGTGGGATTGACCCTTGACGTGGTTGACTAACCATTGTCCTTCAGTGCTATGACACTGTTGGTTGGGTCATGTGACCCGTAAAACCGTCTCCGAAATGACCTATAATGTGTCGAGTGGGACGTTAAACTCTACTGTACCATACTATTGCCCCTTCCGTACGAGGGCGGAGGTATAATAAAAACCGGTATAAGTGCGCCTTAAACGACAAAGACTAAACAAAGAGAGACCGACCCGACCAGACAGTAATAATAATGACATACAATTGGGCATGTGTCGGTCGCTCGTCAAGTTCCGTCTGAGCTGGTGCGCAATAAGTACACATGATTTATTTATGTAGCTGGCGCGAAACAACACAAGGCAATTATTGTCTCAACGACCGTAAAAGTAGGCCGCTCTCCACTGTTTGCCAACAACATATTCATAGTGTACACCAGACTTGAGCAAATTGGCAAGTCGACTTGCATTATATATACAGTATATACAGAGGTGCGATTCTGCATCAGTACCGATAGTGACTACCTTCCCCAAATTTATCAAAATCTGTTCCGTAGGCTATTCGTGCGTAGCGAAAAAATGCCAGTGTTGGCACCGGACATCGGAACATAGTGCGTTACGGGGGTTACGGTCGTTCAAGGTCATTCAAGGTCATCGAAATGAGTACCCAGCGCATTAGAGGTTTTACAACGATGCACTATATAAATCGACTTATCACTCACTCACCAATCGAAAGCCTATACGCGACTTCCTATTAGTCTTTCATTGTAGCTATATACCTATCTTCTATCGTTTCCGACGTACGGGATGGGCGGAAATCTTGTTTTTTTGCCGTTTTTAACCTCCTCAGTCTCGTTTGACGCCCTCGCTTGGGGTGTTCTCCTGAGACCTAGGATATGAAAGTTATTCTCTAAAAATAGAGTCCGGTGAAAAATGCATGATCCTACGGTTATTAGTTTTGACGCATTACCAGTGTGTGACGGACGGATGGGCAGACACGCTGCCAACACCCAGCATAGCTGAGCGCGACAATAAAATGTCTAACGAACCTTGGAAAGGGCGCCGGCTTCCGCCTTCTGGTCCAACAGCAACTGAGCGATTTCTAACTCGTTCTTTTTGGCGGCAATGTGCAGAGGTGTATATCCGTTCTGTACAAACAACGTTCGCCAACGTAATTCACCTTGTTTACTGTTCAATCCACTATAACTGAATCATATACTTGAACATTTATAAACTCTTACTACGGTACCACTCGCGCAGCGACAGCGTAGCGAAGGCGGGACTGTTTTCAGTAAAGGTAAAGGTAAAGGTAAAGGTCCGGACACTTGCTATAGCGCCACTTACATGAGTCAAACTCGTGACCAACAGCGCTTTACAATCTCAAAAGTGGCAGCTGATTGGCATGAGCGAATGGTGCCGCAGCGCATTATGTGGCCATCCATTGCCCGCGCTAACGGACAATTGGACCCACGGTGCAGCTAGCAGACACGCTATCGCCCCAATCAGCCACACTAGGCCTTCACCCCGTAGCCGTAGCTACTACTCATTTCCCGTCCCGCCGAGGGTAGGAGGCTGAGTTGGCCTGAGCACACAGTAGGTTAGCAACTTGCTCAAGGTTGCTAGCAGTGGACCGGGTGTGAGTCGAACCCGCAACCTCTTTGTTGCGAGTACGATACTCTACCAACTCGACCACTGCACTCATCAGTAGTGATGTTTGTGGGTCTGTGGCTGTGTGTGTGTGTCTGCTTGTCAACACGCATCGCTCTTGAACGGTTTGAGATATCATCATGAAATTGTTACGGGAGCAAGACATGGTCAAAAGCTCGGCCGACTTCGAAAACGGCTGCATTCCGATACATTGCACGCGGGTGGTGATTTACCGTCTCTAACGTTATACACTGTGTGCCAAAAAAATGACAGGGCGGGAGTCCCGTCCCGCCCAGGCCCCTGCTCGCTGTACCAAATGTAACGTAACAGCCCACCCATCAACGGCCAGTGTGCCAATCACCGTACTGCCAATGTCCGTTGCTCTGCGGTTTTCATGTGCCCATAAAGGGTTAAAATTCAAAATCAGAGAGACTGTACTACAGCTGTGGGCCTCCAAACAGGTGGTTATGGGCTTCTGAGTGTATTTTATTAAATCTCCGATGTGGGAACGCTGGATCTCAATAACTGGACGAAGTAAGTAAGTAACTAAGTAAGAATATTTCTATCCGGCGCAGTTAAAAGCGGTTCACACTGCGCCATGGGCTCACTATAACGATACGCCACTCGTTATTTTCTTGTTGAAATTTTCGAATCGGCTCGTCACTTTCGAATCGAATCGAATCGGGACGTCCGATTCGAATTCGAATCGAATCTCGAAGCTTCGCAGGTCCCTATTTAAAACCCGCATTAGAACCGCAGAGCAACGGACCACTACGTTAACTGGTACACTGGCCGTTGATGGGTGGGCTGTTACACTTGGTACAGCGAGGAGGGGCCTGGGTGGGCTGCAGCCCCGCCCACTCCCCTCCTCGCTGTACCATATGTAACAGCCCACCCATCAACGGCCAGTGTACCAACTTCATGTTACTCGATGTGGCACTATAATTGCCTCTGAATTCATAAGGGTTAACGACGCGTTAGAAGGTGGACGTATACCTGCGCTGCGGAGCGTGGAGACGCCTGATGCTGAAGCAGCAATCGGGCGACGCTGTAGTTGCCGTAGTGGGTGGCGACGTGCAGCGGCGTGAGGCCGTTCTTGGCCAGGACGTCGACGTCGACGTCGCCCTGCCGCACCAGCAGACGCGCTACCTCCAGACTGCCGTACTTAGCGGCCAGGTGCAGCGGGGTGTACCCTTTCTGTTGACATCACCACACGCCAACACGTCGCTCAGAAAACGAGCCAACTTTGGCAAGCTACAGTTTCGTCAAGCATGGACTGATTTCGATAATTTTGGGTAAACAGCAGCAGCAGCAGCAGCAGAGTTTATTTGCCATGAAAAATATAAATGTGCACATCAAATGTAAAGGATAGGCGGACTGCCAGAAAGGAGTACTCCATCGCGCTGGCCGCCCATCATAACTAATAATAGTGACAATATTACCAATAGAGCAACGAAATACAAAGCACAAAAGCACAATGATTAAAAAAGAACAAAATAAACATTAATTAAACATAAACATTAAATATTAATATGCTGTCCTACTTTAGTTAAGTTGTTCAATTTTTTTATTATATTTTTTATGCAGTGCTACCATTATACGGTGAATAAAGATGTATATAATATAACATAAAACAACATCAGCACACTTTGAAAACTTATATGCATATTCAACTTTCCTTGTCAATGTTGCTTACTTTATTTGCTTTTAAATAGCTGCGACAGAAATAACGCGAAACATAATGCGTTTTCCTCGCTAGATTGTTGGTGCCTCTGCAAAAAGCCGGTTTTATCTTAGCTGATGTTGAAAGTGATGTCCTTTCACTTTCACACATGCACATAACGGCTTTTTTCAGATACATAACGGGTTCGCCAACCTCTTTCAGAGGACGGCGCATGATTCACGACATCAAGCTGTAAACAAAAGGCTTGCCTTGGTGGATGGAGTGTTGGGTACGCCGCGGTCCAGCAGCAATTGGGCTACATCGTCGTGGCCCTCCTTGGCGGCTATGTGTAGCGGAGTGTAGCCGTCGGAAGTGACGGCGCTCATTGAAGCACCTCGTGAGATGAGCAGCTCCACCGCGTCGACGTCACCAACACGTGACGCTACGTGCAACGCCGTCTGATTATCCTGCAACCACAGATAATTCACAAAAATAACTATCGTTTTATCACATAAATTCCTTATTACAGCCAGTCTCAATCTGTTTCGTCTTGAGTGTTCTGACACTGTTGAATGGAGGCCAGCAAGTTTATCCGTTTATCGAGCTGCGGCTATCTCCAGATGTTTCCTTTCGGGACCAGACCTACCTCGTAATATCAGCAAAAGGCCAGGTAAGCAAAACTGAAAGAACTGGTAACCACAGAGACGTTAGGCTAAATCACACATCACATGCACTCGCGCTGCAGTGCATCGAAATGCAGTCATTGTCGAAGTCGTCCGAGCTTTCGACCATATTTTACTCCCATAAAAATTTCATGACGTTATTTTAAACAGTTCAGACTTAACACGCTGACAAATCAAACACGCCCACGAAACATTTTAAATACTTCCATTAAATCGCTTCTGTTTTTTCTCTCTTCAATCGTCCATAATCCTAGCCTCAACAATCGTTCTTCATATGGCAAAGACGAAAAACCTTTCAGTCATTCTCGTAAAGCTATGCGTGAACAGTGATAGAAAGCCTAAAGCATGGTTTCCATCACTACGTAACAATTCCGACGCAACGCACCGCACCGCACTTGCGGACTTGCGGAAGAATACAACACGGTTCTGATTGGTTGCGCAACGCCGACGGCACGCCGACGGCTGCCGCAAGCTCTTGCGTTACCGAATTTTTGCGACGTTTCTGTCGAACAGAAAACGCTTGTGATACGGTGCGTTGCGTTGTATTACGGATAGAGGTTTGCACGGGCCGGGCCGGGCCGGGCCGGTTCGAAAATAAACGGGCCGGACCGGACCGGACCGGACAGGGCCGGGACTAAACGTCTAGGCTCGTGTGGTCAGCGATTATTGTTACCAATTTATCCACCACAGTACAAATCCAACGGAACGTTAACAGCACTTTATGGCAATAATACTAATATCGGCGCATCGTGACTTTTTTTGATTATTGCGCCTTATAAATACTCTTACTTACTTACTTACTTACTTACTTACTAGTACGACAGCAAACATACATGAGCCAGCCACTAGCACCAGAGTAACTGTCAATTGTCACCTGAGAAGTAGGAGTGCACTATAATAATAACAAGATGTGAAAGTAATTTGACAAAAAGCGCCTCACGGGGGGCCCATTCCCCGGTTAGGGGTCACCTCAGAGGGTCGAAATTTGTACCATTGAATTCCTGGGGTAGGGTTGCTATTAGTGTTCCATAGTAACTATAGGCCTAGGATGCACCGTTTGGCCACAGTGCACGCGCGTGACAACCAACCAACCAACCAACGACCAACGACCAACGACGTCACGACACAGCCTATCTCAATA
>Ga0209149_1000832_pt1 | contig 14033 bp, 11 predicted proteins | sample WorMetTyACAVOLI2_FD_187423 | JGI IMG/M metagenome (GOLD analysis project Ga0209149, IMG submission 187423) | Marine gutless worms symbiont microbial communities from Max Planck institute for Marine Microbiology, Germany - Olavius algarvensis... ... | reverse complement strand
AGTATGTAATATTCAGACATCAGCTGACGGATCCCAGCAAAACCAATAGACGATCACCGGCATCGACTGTCCTTCAACGCAAAGCTAGCATGCAACAAATAGGCCTTCCTATTAGTGCCAGCAATTACAGGAGATATGTATATTAATACATTGTAATTATAGCCAGCCAACGTTAATTAAATTAGACAACGAAAATATTGGTGGGCATCTAACACCTTTACAGCTATCCGCTGACAGTCTGACACTGATCGTTAAAATAAAACGTGTGTGCAAACTTCACAATGTTGTAGTCTTTCGTAAAAAAATTGCTGCAAAGTAAAACCTAAAAAGATAAATAATTGTTAAAACATTTTTCAAAAGTTAACTAAGGTATTAGGTTGTATTTTGATCGTGCACCAACAAATCTGCACCCAAATCCGCATCCGACGGATTTTGATCTATAAAATCCGCATCTGACGGAAGCGGATTACAGCTGGCTCCGTCACGTCCCTAATTCTGTCTTATACACTGACTTTATACTTATAGTGAATAGAAAATCTTTTTTCCCTACAAAATATTGTTTCATATTGTTGGTACTTGTTAAGAATTGCATGGTGTGAACTTGTGAGGATAGTCAGTCACTTGTTCTTAGTTATATGGTCAATGGAGGCTGGAAATCGGCTCAGGTGGTCAACTCTCACCTAGTGTGCGACCCCACAATCCGGCAACCAGGCTTCGACCTCCCTCGGCAACAGCGGTCTCTGCTGAACCGTTTTTGCACAGAACAGGGACACTGAGGTGCCTGCAGATGGGAATGGTGACTTACAGAGACCCAGACGATGTTCCACATTGTAGAATTTGTCCCCTGACAAAACTGAATGGCTACTTATCTCGGCTACACTCTGCGGATGAAGACGCTGTTTTGTGGCTCACTAGTTATGGTTCATGACACGCATACGAGAAGAAGAAGAAGAAGAAGTTATTATTTATATTGTATTTTCATTTTGCAATTAACATTTAGTTTGTATTTAGTACTTTTGGCATACGTAATCTTTTTGCTTTGGGTAGTTTAAAATCACTAGTTTTATTTTCTATTGTAGCACATTTTTGGTTTATAGGCATATTATATTTATTATGCCCCCGCCAGTAGGGAAGGGGGCAATAAGAGTTGCTTTTGTCTGTTCATCTGTCCGTCCGTTGCATACATATCAAATAACTCGAGAACCAGAAGGCCTAGCATGCCCAAATTCGGAAGGAAGGTTCCCCACCTCTGCTGCGACTCGCTTACCAGTTTGAAGGTCAAAAGGTCAAGGTCACCAGGCCCATTAATGCTCACATGCATCGTGCACCATATCTTCACAACGGCAATGCCTACAAATTTCAAACATGGTATGCAGATGAAGGACGACTACCCGCATCAGCCACGGCCTCCAAGGTCAAAGGTCAAGGTCATACCAGGTCCATTAAAGCTGACACACATCCTGTAGCATATCTTCTGAATGCAAAATTACTGCATCACTGGTTGTTGTTGTTTGGCATATTTCTCGGCCTTTTCTGTATCAGTTTGCACCAAATTCGCACGCAGTATTCTAACTATTGCAGCTGAGCGCAATTTTCGACAATCTGTTTCTAAATCTAGAATTTTGTCATCGAAAAACAGTTATTTGTCAATTTCTGCCCTCTAAAGCATCAACACTGCTGCTATAGCTAATCTATCGACAGCGATGACGCTTGGTCCTGCCCACTGACGCGCACCGACATTTAATAGCCCTATGTCGACAACGAATAGTCGTAGTATCAATTCGGCAGGAGGGTAGGCCTACTCCATGACACGTGCTACATTGCACAGCAGTTTCAAGGTCAAACGTCAAGGTTACAAGCTTACACCGTCTGTACATCTCATCTCTGCCTCTTCTTAATTCCAGAAAGAAAATGCTGTACCTGTGTCATTAGAGGCAGGCGGGGACATACCGTGTCGGCCGAACCCGGTGGCCACACTTCTTGTTCCTTATGCTGAAGCAGAACATTAAATAACACACTAAAAACCTAGATAATTGCATCGTCAATTCATCATATATCTTGCATCATCCATGTTGCGTTCTTATATGACAGACTAGATACTTGATTCCATGCTTGGTTAGGTCCTGTGTGTGTTGCATTAATGTGCAGTTATTTTATAATATTTCTCCTGTTGAATTCTTTGAACTCTGTAATCATTCTGAAACTTGTTATTTGTACTCTCTTTCATGTGTTACAGGAATTTAATGAGTTTATTGCAGAGCGATACAAAATAATGAAGTTTAAATCCATGAAAGTGACTCGTTCATATGCTTTTGGTGAGAAAGACGTTCCAGTTGAGAGTGAGTATCTGGAGGTTAGATACTCGTCAGAATTTCCAGCGTTGCCTGCTGATCTCGCTGGAGCGACATTTTCGCGTGTATTTGGGACCAACACTTCTGCTCTCGAGAAGCTTATACTTGATTGTCGTATTAAAGGACCTTGTTGGCTTGATATCACCAGTCCACAGGTTTTATTTTTGTTACTGTGAAGGAGGTTATGTTTTTGCATTAGTTTGTCTATCTGTACCTGTAAGCAGACAAACATAAGCACTGTAACATAAACAGATGCCGAGACGGATGTCAACAGCTACTGACGTACTCCATAAGTTATGTGTGAATTTTCTTTTGAAGTAGTAGGCTTTGTGACGAGACGTGTGTTTTACAAGAAGTTAATGTGGCAAGAGACAACAGACTGAATTTTGGGGATGAGTACTGAGAGCAGTTAAAATATCACTTGCTGTCATTGCAATCAATCTGTTAACCCTCATTGATCTTCTCAATTTACCTTGTTTCCTTACCTCCACATGGGCACATCTGAGATGTGATGTTCGTCTGGAAGAAAGGGGAGTATTATTTAATAGAACTGTCTGTGCTACAGTGTTGTGTACCATTATAATGATGCACACTGCACAATGGTACAAGAAGTTCTTACAGGTTGGTGACTGGATCGGGCTTTGATCTTGCTTGGTTCAGCTGTCCGAATGCCTCTACATCTTTGGTCTTTATGGTACTATATATGTATATTTTTTTTTGTAAAATTCTTTTCGTTACCTTTTAGTGAGCTGAGCGTGGTGGGATAGGCCTTTGACCTGGTTGACTAACCATCATCCTTCAGTGCTGTGACACTGTTGGGTGGGTCATCTGACCTGTAAAATTGTCTCCAAAATGACCTATGATGTGTCAATTGGGATGTAAAACCCTAAGGCCGATTCAGCCTTTCGGGCTATATAAATGAGTAGTAGGCTGCAATTATATGTCCACAACTTCAGTCTGGGGAGGTGCCATCTGGTGAACGCTTATGAGGTAAAGGCAGACATTGGTGTAATTGCAGGTAAAACTGTGTGATCCATGCCTGAGTGCCTTGTGTGTACTGTACTACAAAGATGATCACAGTTCACTATATAAATACACTTACCTTTACCTTTTCTTTCTTTTTTTATTGTACTTATACTATACTTATACTGGATTTACATTACATCTTACAAAAATGCAGATTTATCTGCTGTTTGTCAACTACCTCCTCAAATGCTATCTTCATTGTGTACTTGTAAGATTAACCCTTTGTCTACTTCATAAACTTTACATCTCTTCACTAAGTTGATCACTCTGCACTCTCATCCTTTCTTTGAATATGATCACACTAATGCACAGCACAGTGAATTCTCAACTTTTGTATCAGTTCCACGCAACAGCAAGGTATCTTTTAATTTCACACAACATATCCATGTCATCATTTTCATCTCTGCATAGTGTAGTTCCGTTTCATTTCCTTTCTTTCCAGCCATTTTTTGTACAGAGTAATTGCTAAAATATTTATCTGTGGACTTTTCTTGTAAAGCAGTTTGGTGGTGAGTCCGTATATGCTGTACTGTTTTCATTTGCCTGTTGTTGAGCAGGTGTCAACACCTGCAGTAAGTTGGTGCCGGTTTGAAGCGTTTGTTTCTAAACCGGAGAATGTGAGTGTGTCGGAAGCCAGCAAACTGACACCACCTCCACTGGTTGTTCTGGCACTCACACTGCGAACAGCACCTCACCCACGCACGCACCAGAATGAAATTACAGCTGCAGCTTGCCTTATTCACAGGAGTTTCCATCTGGACCGTTCGTCGCCAAAACCCATTTTCCAGTCGCACTTCTGCGCAGTCGCTCCACCTGCAGAATGTGTGTTTCCATTCGACTTTCGAGATCGCATCGCTGGGAAATCTAACAGTCCAGTGTCAATGAAGATTGAGATGGTTTCCAGTGAACGTGCTCTAATTAATTTTATCCTTGCAAAGATACATAAGGTATTTCGTTGTTATTTCATTGCTTGCTGTTTTGTGTTTCAATACTTTCACGCTGTTGGTTGAATGATAGAATGTGTCTGGCATGTAAAGAGTACCACGTAACAGTCTCCGAAGGCTTCCCTGGTTGGACATTAAACCATTGTGTGTGTGTGTGTTGCCATGTTCTTCTCGAGGCTGTGCTCATTGATTAGGAGGAAGAGTCCACACTGTTAGACTGTTAGTGAGGGTGCTTTGTCTGAGTTCATTGGATTTTAACTCTTTTAGTGCTGATGTCGACTTCGGTCGACATAAGGGGTTGAGTGCAATTCACGGTAAACTGGGCAATGGTAAAGTGGGCAACGGAAAACTGGGCAACCGGAAATTTCGGCAACCATTTTTTGGTGGGGTCGGTAAAGTCGGCAACGGTAAAATGGGCAACGGTAAACTTGGCAACAGATAGCTAGACCGCATTACAGACGTAGCAATAGATGCCTTTACCTGAAAATTCAATGACGACTAACGTTCCATGTTAAATGCATGCGCTTTAAGTAGCCGTTCATGCTCCAGCGTCGACTGGCACTCCAGTGTTGACACTGAAGTGTGACATCTGACTGGACCGCCATGAACATGAGTAGTTTTCTGACAGCATTGCCGTTACAACATGAAAAGGAAGCCGACCGCAAGTCGCAAACTAGTCGCATTCGGATATGCGTGGATCATCGGATGGACTCAAATACGCCAATGGAAAGGTTGAAGCAGCGTGGTCGGCGTCCTTTCATGTCATGAAAGCAACGCCTCAACAGCAAGTAGCGGAGTAACTTTCTGATAGAACGTTGGCTCAATGCAATAGTGTCTGTGTCGTATCTGCGTTAATGCCGAAACTGAGTAAACGGCGACTGAAAGTTTAACAACGTAGCATAATTCACTGCTGACACTTTAATGTATAGAAGTTGCATGTCCACGTTCCAGATAAACAACAGAATAACAGTACTATATTAGCAAAACTTCCCGGATTACCGCTGCCCAGTTTACCATTGCCCATTTTGCCGTTGCCAACTTTACAGACCCCACCAAAAAATGGTTGCCGAATTTTCCGGTTGCCCAGTTTTCCGTTGCCCAGTTTACCGTTTACCTTGAGTGCGGTTTTGTCGACATCTAGGGGGTGAGTGCTGTAACGTGCAGTAGCCGTCGACAAAAGTCGCAAGGCAAAATGACAGTCAAATAGTCAAATATAAAAAAAAATTCAGCACTGGGCAAGAAGTAAAAAAAATTATTCAGCACTAAAAGAGTTAATTTGAAGTGCTGTGACGGCAACACCCTGAAGCAGTCTGTGGCCACTTCGTTGATCTGTGATCACAGATGCCATTCTGTATTTGGAGTAGTAGATTGTCAATGTTGGTGCAGTCTATTAAGCTCTGTCATGACCTAAGGTCGGCTGAGCTGATGGGTTGACTGGATGATCTGTCATCGTCTGTCGTTCGCTGTCAGCTTTAAGTTGTTTATCTCTCTCGGGTTATGCCTGATTTTGATGAAATTTTGTACGAATGATATGAGGGTCACAGGCTACAAAGCTGTTTCAGCAGAGGGGCTGTAGTTTGCCTTAATATATCCAACTAATTGAAATTTTTTTGCTAATATTCAGCTTTGCGATATTTTGTAGTGTAGGTGAAATTATATTTTAAAAAATTACATAACGTGGTTAGTATTTGGTAACAGCAGTAATAAGAAAACGTGCAAACACTGCTCTGTTGCTTCACATACGGTGCTCTGCAAAGTACGTTGTTGCTGCTGTTTATGATAGGATAAGTGATAACATTTTACTAGGACTAAACAGGAACTATGAAAGTAGTGAGAAACCAAAACAAATTTGACCTCAAACATGACGCTGTTAGCCTATTATCGAAGTCAGCTTAGCAAACATGTAATTTCTGTAAAGCATGAAGTAGTATATTGGTAGGACTAGATATTTCCTGAATGTGTAGACAATGTCAACCAAACCCGGTAGGCATTGGCAAGGGGTGACCCTCTAGAAGTAATTATATGACAAACGCAATGCTAGTATGCATTTCGTCATATGTTAAATCTGATGTGTGTGTGTTTTTTTGTATGGCCCGTGGCTGGTTATCTTGGCAACCGTGACAATGATCAGCAGGAAAGTTTGCATGATGATAGAACTGTCTCCCAGAACGAGCTTCTCCCTTTTTGGTGGCGATGCCTTTCAGGGTCACGAAAGCGGGGTCAAGAAAGGGGCTCGGGTGGACTATCTTTGGCCCCTCAAACACCAATTTTTGCCATTTGGCTGCGAATATCTAAAAAACGGTAAGTTGAAGTGTTACGTGTCAATTAGAGATTGACATCAGCTCGATGAGAGCTTTCTAAAATGTGATTATGGGGAGTAGCCCCCCCCTTCCTTTTTAAAATGTGAGTTATGGGGAGTAGCCCCCAAGGGGAGTCCATTACAAGCTAAAATATATTGCATTTTTGAGCATTTCTGCAACATCATCTGTGACAAATGTGAGACCACTGATGCGTGGCAGTGCCACGCATGAGTGATAGTGTGTATGGCAGGCGATGACGGTCAGTCTGTTTATCTCAAGTGTGGACGGACGCGACGACCAGCAGTTATTGATTGGTATTTTGTCATATACCACCTGCATTGGATGGCGCCACTGTTAATTTTAATAGTCTACAGTAGGCTAGATAGAGGCATTCAATCAGCGATGGAGATGTTGCCCTTGAAAGGGGACGGGTATGTTGCACATGGTTTTAGCTGCACCCGCATCATATACGCATCTTGCTGACGCACTTGTTAAATTTTGATGTTGATCCAGTTCCAGATGTGGATCCAGGATCACTTTTCCACTTTCCTTAGCACTGCGAGATAAGACATCTTATGACAGTTTAAAACATTTTCCCTACAGTGATTGGCCAATTTTCACCAAACAGTTTACACCGACTAGAGGTCACATCTAATACATTTAGGCATTGTCTCAGATCCTAATCAGATTTGATATCTGGATGCATTTCCAGATCTGGATCACAATCCTAGATCACCTTGGTTTGTATTAAAGATTTTATGTTGGAATAGGTGGCTATGCACAGGCTTGTGTCTCCAATATGGACACAGTTTAATTTTGTGTTTGCATCTGCAGGTTGATCCTGACATTATTGTTGGTCATGATGTTGTTGGATATGACATGGATGTATTGCTACATCGCATAGCGGCCAGTAAAATTTCTCATTGGTCGAAAGTCGGACGCTTGAAGCGTGCCACTGTGCCCAAGTTTGGTGCGAGGTCTGGTGCTGCTGCTGGGAGACTGATGCTGGACACAATGATTTCATCGAAGGAACTGATTCGATGTCGTAGCTATGACCTTACAGAGGTAGGCTTGTTATAGTCAGCTATGGTACAGCAGTAATGTATGCCTCAGTTGTGCACAGTGTGTAACACGAGTGTCGTGTAAAGGGGTGTTTATAGCGACACAACTCAACTGAACTCCACTCGACAGCGTGAACAACAGTTGACTCAGTTTGTAGGTCATGACGTCATAAACAAAAACACGACTGACTTGGCTGTACGCTGGGTCAATTGAGTTCAGTTCAGTTGAGTTGAGTTGTGTCGCTTTAAACACCCCTTGCTTTATTGAAATTTGCGTGCGTGCGTGGGTGAGGGGCTGTTTCATTATTTATGTCAACGACCATGATAACAATTGCATATCTACCCTAGGACCCGAATTGTATGATCATGACCTACGATATCGTCGCGGACTTGACGACATGATGATATCATAGCGGTGACTTGGCACAACGATATTGTTGTGCTGCAGTATCATGATTCTTACAGTGATCAGTTACACGAGTACAAAGTGTTGGGCTGTATAACTTGACGTTGAGCAGACCGGCCGTGACGAGCCATCGCGAGAGCAGCTGCCGTGATTAGTTTCCTGGCCGACGGAGACGACGAACAGGTCGGGGTGGAGCCAGCGAATGGACCGTGAAATTCCACGACGATACCATATCATCACGCAATTTCACATGATATCGCGATATAAAAAATTCCCACGATTGGAGCCCTAATCTGCCCATATTAATCTACACTGTGTCTCAGAAAAGTGTAGTCTTACTGAAATGAGTATCAGCCTTAGGATTAACAGAGGTAAAGAATAGCACTGATTGACTTGATTGTACAATGTACAATACATGCATCCATCCTGTACTACAACATTCCTCCAAAAATTCCCAATGCATACTTTGGGAACCCAGCTTAATGTGTGGTTAACAGAGAAAAACGGTCCATTTGAACAATGTCTGCAACACTCTGGCAGGATTACGTTAATTTCTGTGATTTTCCAGCTTATTTGTTTTTCTGTATTTCTGTAAAATATTGCTGCATAAAATTTTTCGTTTGCTGTACCGGTGAAGCAGTTGTTAGCAGCCTAGAACATGTCATACAGCGAGAAAACAGTTGTGGGATTTATGAAATGCACACTATTCACTATTAAATATATGGTACTTTTATATCATTGTGTAATTGTGTTGAGATATTGTTATTGTGTATTTGTGTTATTTGCCATGTGTGTAGTTGGTATCACATGTCCTGAAGGAACGCCGTCGGGTGTATGAGCCAGAAGAAGTCCGCTCAGCCTTCAGTGACTCTTGCAGTCTTCTCAGCCTCTTGGAGTCAACACTGCTTGATGCCACTTACACTCTGCGCATTGCAGGTGAACTGAATGCTTTGCCGCTTGCTGCTCAGATCTCCAACATCTGCGGAAATGTTTTGTCACGCACGCTTGCTGGTGGTCGGTCCGAACGTAACGAGTACCTCCTGCTTCATGCATTCACTGAGCACAGATTTATTGTACCAGACAAAGTCTATGGTAAACGTCCCACTCATCATGTGGAAGACCGCAGTGAAGAAACAGAAGTGGATGCTGGCACTGGAAAGGGAAAATCAGGAAGGCGGAAACCGGCATATACAGGTGGTCTAGTTCTGGATCCAAAACGAGGATTCTATGACAAGTACGTGCTGTTGGTAGATTTTAACAGCCTGTATCCATCCATCATCCAGGAGTACAATATCTGCTTCACAACAGTAGCCAGTTCAAACAGTGATGCACGGGTCTGTAACTGATTTCATACGTTGTTGTTGCTATAATTGTAGTTGTGTGCACGTTTCAGCTCATACTTTAATAAGTTTATTAAAATGAAAGTTGCAATATTCGCAGTCTTGATAAAATCACTGCAATGTATTCAGTAGTGCATTCTGTGACTGATATTCTATTCCTCCCCCTCACCTCCACTTGGCCATATCTGAGATGTGATGTTGGTCTGGAGGAAGGAGAATATTAAGAAAACAGTCTTTGTGCTACAGTATTGTGTACTGTTATAATGGTGCACAAAGGTACGAGCAGTTCTTACTGGTTGGTTGACTAGATTGGTCTGTGATTGTGCTTGGTTTAGCTCTCTGTAAAAATGTCTAATTAGTTAATTGAGGTGTGGCAGCACGTGATGACTGAATTTTTCCTTTCCCTTTCCTTGTTAATATAAAGTGTCTAACATTGCCTCAATTTGCTTCTTGGGTTATCAAAAATCCTGTTTTTCTATGGCCTCAGCAGCCCTCAAATCTCGAGTCGTGACCTCACTGCACCTTTTGCTCGGTGACGAATGGCAATTACTCTTGTATGTGATTCTGTGAGCGCTGTTTACCACTCACAAAGCAGATGCACTATGACTTTGTTAGTGAATTGCTTCGTTATTATTGTGTTGGATATTGAATTTAGTAAGATGTATACACTTTTAACTGAATTAACACTTAAAACAGTTACACTGAAATTCATAATGCGTCTGTGTTGCAAGGCATGTGCTGCTGAAGATGAAGACTATGATGAGTCTCTGTTACCAGAGCCTGGACTTGAACCTGGCATTCTCCCAACTGAGATTCGGAGACTGGTGGAAAGTCGCAGGCACGTTCGTCAGCTGATGAAGTCTCCTGGCATTTCTCCTGATCTGCTGGCGCAGTATGATATTCGTCAGCGCGCGTTGAAGTTGACAGCCAACAGTTTATATGGTTGTCTTGGATTCACCAATTCTCGCTTCTATGCCAAGCGCCTTGCTGCGTTGGTGACGGGCAAAGGTCGTGAGATTCTGATGAAGACTCGTGACCTGGTGCAGGCGATGAATCTTGATGTCATCTATGGTGACACAGATTCGCTGATGATTGCCACAGGAACTTTGGAAATTAATGAAGTTTATCGACTTGGCAACCGCATCAAATCTGAGGTTTATGTTTTGCTACTGATAATGTTTGTAAGTCATTGTATGATGCTTGCCATGTACTAAACATACATTTTCTATTGAGTGCAGTGTCGTAGTGACAGGGTACTAAATTCATAATTGAGAGATAACGGGACCTAAACCATAGTGTCTACAAACTTGGGCACATTGCTATAACTTGTGCAGTGAATGCCATGCCTGTAGCTAGCGAAAGAAACAGAGAATTCTGTGTATCAGTGATGCAATAGATAATAATAATAATAAAATGTCAATTTGTAAGGAGCCATAACATGTCATGAGTCACTATAAGGGCTCCTAACAACGTCAGATAAGTCATCACTACTTGCAGTACGAGAGTTTAAACAGATATGACTTTAGACGACTCTTGAATGCAGTGACAGTTTCAGATGACCGGATGTCGATTGGCAGGCTGTTTCGCGCTTAGGGTCGGCCACCATGAATGCCCGGTTGTGGAACTTGACTCGCGTCCTTGGCACCACGAGGTTGCTGCAGGCGGCTGAGTGGAGCGATCGTCGTGTTGACATGGTGCTGACCGGGAGGCACATGTCAGCGATGTAGGATGGTGCGAGGCCGTGTGTGGCCTTATACACCAATATTGTTCGCTCTCTGATGCAGAGGCAATGCAGGTTGTCGTGCAGCAGAGGAGTGACGTGGTCGCCAAGTCTGCCGCCATATACGACTCGAGTGGTGCAGTTTAAGATGCGTTGCAGCTTGTCTAATTGCTGCAGGTCGCGAGTAGACTTGCAGTAGTTGATTTAAGAGATGATGAAACTGTTTACCATTGATGCTAATGGCTGGCACATCACTGTGTTCTACCTCATTGATTATGAACCGTTTTTATCAGCACCATGACAGTGATAAGCAGCCTTATGGTGTAATGCACACAGAACATTTCTACAACATACATTACTGTTATTTGCAGGAAAATAAAATTACAATTTAAATAATTAAATTAAAAATTAAAAACAATATATTTGAACTTGCTGTATTGATGTATGTCAGGTGAACAAGTTATACAAACATCTGGAAATTGACATTGATGGTGTATACCGGTCTATGTTGCTGCTTAAGAAGAAGAAGTACGCAGCGTTATCGGTTCAGAAAGTTGGCGACGACCTCGTAACATCGCAGGAACTGAAAGGACTGGACATCGTGCGCCGTGACTGGTGTACGTTGGCCAAGGAGACCGGCACGTACGTCGTGTCACAGATTCTGTCTGGTGAGTCGAGGGAAGCGGTAGTGGAAGCTATACACTCGCGACTGATGGAAATTGGCAATGCTGTCCGATCTGGAGAGATTGCTCTCGAGTCTTTCAATATAACGAAGCAGTTGACGAAGAATCCCGAGGATTATCCAGATCGTAAAAGTCTTCCACATGTTCAGGTACGAGGTAGACATGAACATAAATAGTCCGGTTTCATCCAGTGTTTACTTCTTTAATAATTACCATTTGTGAAGATTATTATGTACACTATACAGTATTCTCTTTATGTATGCTTATGCCTTTGCCAGTTCAGACTGGCAGCCGGAGGCATAGTGCTTTCAACTTTGGGGTTCAGGAGGTCAAAGTTCAAGGTAACACAGGGCCGAGGACAGATTTTGAGGCATCATTCTGGACCCCCTTGGATCGAATATCTTTTCTGGATGTTTGCATTTTTGTTCGTACTTTGATCTTTTTACTGTCAAGGATACTTGTGTTATTAAGTATGTAAGAAACTGCATTCTGCACTACAATACAGATATTTAACAACCCGGGCATACTTTAATGTACAATGCAGAGTTTGTCTTGTTTATCATTGTGGGTATTGATTTCTGTTGCTGTTTTGCTGTTGTCAATCAGCATGTCGCTGTGCAGTCATTCAGTTATTTTAGTGATTATATGTAGGTGGCAATGAGACTGAACACGTCAGCAGGGTCCGGAGGCAGAAAGCTTCGTTCTGGTGATGCAGTTGTCTATGTTGTATGTGACGACGGATCATCTCTGCCAGCAACTCAACGAGCGTACCATCCTGACATGGAGGTTGCCAAACGTTCTGACTTAGCCATTGATGCCCGGTACTATCTTGAGCATCAGATTCATCCAGTGGTATCACGCCTTTGTGATCCGATCGATGGGACTGATGCAGCAAGAATCGCTGAATGCCTGGGGCTTGATGCTAGCCACTTCCGTCAAGCGCTGCGGCACGATGAGGATGATGATGGCACAGTGCTTGGAGTGACAGAAGAGTCAGAGCTGGAGAAGTATCGCGACTGTGAAGAGATGAAATTTCCATGCCGAGGATGTGGGAATGAAAACAAGCTGACCATTGTCCACGATTCCTCCGGATTAACATTGGAGAGTTGTCCTGGTTGCAAACTGTCTCCGCTGGATAATGTGGCATATGTCAGAAACCAGCTGACTCAAGCTGTACGTCAGCATGTACGCCGGTACCATGAGGGGTGGCACGTGTGTGAGGATCCGGCCTGTGCTATGAGAACACGTCAGACACCGCTCACTCTGAGTCGTGGCCAGTCAGTGTGCCCAGCATGCAGATATGGTATACTCCATCCTGAATTTTCTGAGCGATCTGTGTATCGTCAGCTTGGCTTTTATCAGCATTGCCTCGATAAAGATAAAGTAGCTGCATCGCAGCCCGTAACCGTCCATCCTGACCTTGATAAATTGAAATCAGATATCGACAAAGTTGTTGCAAACAGTGCTTACTCAGAAGTCAACCTGACCAAACTGTTTGAAGGTTTGTTTCCACAGAAGGGTTCTTCTTAAGAGTCACAAATGTACCAGTGTAACCATGAGTACATAAATGGCACATTCATTTTAAAAAAGACCATAAAAATGAGATTATTATTATTCCAAAATGTGATCAGTTATTCGGAATAGCCTCTGGTATTTTCACTATTTGTTTCAACTATTCATGGCAGTATTATTAGCCTGGACTGGTGGTGCAGGAATATAACAAATATGAGTGTTCTTGGTGATACAAGGTTTTGTGCTCATGGTAATAACTACGTGTACAGTTGCAGTTTAAATGTGCCGACATTTATTATTTCCAGGTATTCTCGCTCATGATTGTGTGGTTTTTACTTTTTAGGCATGTTTTACTCATAAAATTTTAACTTTGTATTTATACGGTTTTTGCACTGCTGAAGCTTTCTGCTTTTGTGGTATTAAATGTAATGTACTTATACACCGTGTCCAGGAAAAAAGGTGCCACTGATTTTTTTGCTGTAACTTTTACAAATATTGATGGATTTTCATAATTTTTCGTGCACAACTTCGCTAGAGAATGCCAAAGTCATTGGCGTAAAAAATTATTACCATACGTTCGTTATGTTGCTACCATACCGTGTAAAAGTCTCGGACACAAAAGTAACACATTTCACACCAATATCAGCACTTTGAAAATGTTTATATCGATCACATTTACGAAAACTAGTA
>Ga0209149_1000830_pt1 | contig 14034 bp, 13 predicted proteins | sample WorMetTyACAVOLI2_FD_187423 | JGI IMG/M metagenome (GOLD analysis project Ga0209149, IMG submission 187423) | Marine gutless worms symbiont microbial communities from Max Planck institute for Marine Microbiology, Germany - Olavius algarvensis... ... | reverse complement strand
TGGCGGCTTATCTCGGCTACACTCTGCGGATGAGGACGCTGTTTCGTGGCTGACCAATTATGGTAAATGACACGCATACGAGAAGAAGAAGAAGAATATAGCTCCAATTTGTACCTTTTTGAGTTATTTGATGTTGAATAATGCCGTGACCTTGAAATCTGGGTTAGTGGTCACTCAAGGTCATTCAAACTGGTACCATTTCCTAGTTGCCTTCCATAGTAACTATGGGTCTATCTTGCATTATTTCCAAGATAAAGCGAGATTGTCGAAAATCGTGATTTTTCATACCACCTTGCATTCAACACCCCCGTTAATGGGGTCTTCGTCGGAATATTGCCATCCCGTTTGGTATGGAAAAACTAGACTGGTGGGGCTACCCGACGGTGAAAAAACTTTAAGGATGTGTATAACTGTATAGACAGAATACCGGCATGTAACGGACAGACGGATAGACATATGGGCAGACAGACAGACAGACAGACATTTTTCCACGGCATAGTCCGCATTATGCATATGCGTCGCACGGTAAAAAGCAAACATAAAATACATAAAATATTTTACATATTATTATTATGCAAATATTTATATAGTGCAGAATATCAGTAATCATATGGAATACAGCATGCCAGCTGTTGATAAGTGGACAGCATTGGATCAACGATATAAAAAAGACAGCATTTGAAAGTGTTAATAGCAGGGGAAGTCTGATATTGAGAGGTAATTTGTTCCAACCGTATAACACACTGCTACGTACTCGGTGTACTGCCACTGAAATAATTTAACCAGAGTTGGAATGTATGTAAAAATTGGATTTGTTCATTATACAACAATTCCTGGACTGACTATTATAATGATAATCCTAATGGTAAAGCTGTACAAAATATCACTATGTATGTTATCAAAATACTAATACTTCCTGACTTACTCCGAAGTGGAGAGATGCTGGGCGAGCCTTTGACAGCTGGAGCATGTATCACTGGCGTACTGGTTGCCGCCGACACTTGGTCTGCAGCTGCAACTGTTGCACTGTCAGTCAGCTGAGCTTTATATCGACGTTCTATTACAAAACAGCAACAACGTACTTGTCAAAAAACAACACTATGTAATGTCTATGCACTTCTCTGTTCATCGGCTCGGGCATGCTAGCATCTAACACGGGACTCTGCGTGCAATGCTTAAGAAGTTTTGCCTAGATGCCCTTTCTGTCACCACTGACTTATATAGCCGGAATCATACCAGATAGAGAGGATGAGAGACCATTACCTCAACCACTATCACTGCCTTCTCTAAAAGCAAAATAGCGAACATTTTGGCCAAGCTAATTATTATTACTGTTCTGTGGAGGCATTTGCAATAATGTTTCACTAGTCCACAATGACATACAGTAGACAGCAGGTATTATTATTAGGGATTAATCAGTCAAACGATTGATCAATCATGTTTTATTTCAGTCTGCAGTGGCCCTTAAACAATCTAACATAGGAGAATATTCAAACATACAGAAGACAGACAACTATGGCACAATGGCACACATAGCTTGCACAAAGCATACACTATGCAACCAGCTCTTGTACTTTTTAAAACATGAGGATTGTTGCTCCACTGCCGCTGCTGCAGAGACTAAGTCCAAATGTAAAATTTAAAAAATTTGCCAAAAATTTTAAAAGCAAAATTTCTCAAATCTGTTCTATAGCTTTTTTTGCATAATGCACATAGATCATGTGTGCCAAGTTGTAGCAGCAGTGATTTGAAAAAAGTTTGACGAAAGACAGCCAATCACCTATAGGCCTACTATAAGCTCTGCTGGCTGCAAGCAGCAGCAGAACTAAACACGAAGCAAAACGAATAAAACAACTAAATATTCTACTACTATAACAGATACTTCAAACAATCTTCAAGACATCAGCAGATAACAGAACAGCTGTACAACATACAAATATAGTTGAAGATCATCAGTAAAAGATTATAAACAGACTGTCGGCTGAGACAACTCTGCAGTGTTTTGTCGGCCCCTAATTAGCATAATAAGCATACTTTATGCAAATATTCAAAATAACCCCCCTGTAACTTTGTAGCCCCTTGCCCTCACGTCACTCACACCAAGTTTCACCAAATCAGACTTAAGCTGTTTAACCCTTTAGAATCCAAAGGCAATTATAGTGCTACATCAAATAATATGAAATTGGTACACTGGCAGCTGATGGGTGGGCTGTTACATTTGGTACAGCAAGGAGGGGCCTGGGCGGGCTGTGGCCCCGCCCAGTCCCCTCCTCGCTGTACCAAATGTAAGAGCCCACCCATCAACGGCCAGTGTACCAATCACTTTATTGCTATATGATGGTCCGTTGCTCTGCGGTTTTAATGTGGCGATTAAAGGGTTAACTAAAAGTCGACGGATGACAGACAGACAGCCGAGAGCCCAGGCAGTAAACCCATCAACACTGCTGACCTTTTGTCATAGCAGAGCTAAAATAACCACTGCTACAAAAATTACTTACTTTTGCGGCCGCCTCTGAAAGCAGGGTTTTTTGGTTTCTTTTTATCCAACAACTGGCCCACTGTTGCTGCATCTGTATCAACAGTGAAAAGAATGCGAATGAATGTTAGACATGCATCATAAACTACAGCATACTTTACTCCTTCTAACTAACTTGTACCTGAGTGTGACTCTAGTGGCAGTGTGCCTCATGCCCAGACGTCATTTTACTAACACACTGAATAACTGCATATATAACTAAACAAGCACGAGGCTGCCGGGTTCAGTCGACACGGTATGCCCCCGTCCGTCTGTAACCCCGACCTTTGACCATTTTACCTTGAAACTGGTGTGCAAGTCGCATCTAAGGTGGGGAACCTTCACTCCAAATTTGGGCACGCTAGGCTTTGGGTTCTCGAATTATTCACCATGTATGTGACAGACAGACAGACAGATGGACGGACAAAAGCAATGCTTATTGCCCCCTTCCCTACGGTCGGGGGCATAACAACTGTCAGTCAGAGCAAGCATATATTTATGAGTTCAACTAATTAACATTCTGTTCGATGTAGCTATTCCGCTATCTAGCAACAAATGCAAAAAGGTGCAATTAGTATTAATGCAAGTAGTATTAAACATGTTTCTTTGAATTTTTAACACAGATCATCAGAAAACATAGATTCAGATATTTTGACGTCAAAATCAACCAGTTTGCTTGACTACAATAGGGTGACAGTGTGTATTACATAGTGGATACAGAAAAAGGAAAGACGTTTTGCTATCTTGGCTTTGGAAATGCTGCAGCATATAAAAAAAACTGATCACAGAGGCTGTGGTGGGCAGATACCTTGTGGCACATCCAATGGATGACCAACAATCTCTGACCAGCCGAGTGGGTAGATGTCGGGAGAGGAGCAGTCCATCCACTGGTCATACGTTGACTCCCAGCCGTCAAAATGGATTCGCAGCAGGCGACCAACAACTGCTTCAACGGTGCCCATGCACACCAGTCTATCATGCACAAGCAGATCAATAGAAAAATTCATACACAGAATGCAGAATAGTAATTAATGCAATATTTCACAGATATGTGATCATGTGATACATTTTCATTCATTTAAAATCTTTTTACAATCAAAAGACACCGTTTAATGTTGTGTGCTTACCATTAAAGAGCTCAAACATTCCTTCCCTATCCCTATCCCTATAAGATCAGTGATAGCAGTAAATCGGCTAAACCTAACCGTAACTCTAAATATGACCCACTTGAATTTTATTCAAATGGTTTTCATGCACAAATTGAAACAACTGGAAGCCGAAGTGAAGCGACAGTTAATAACTGTTAGTTTAAAATTAATAGTCACTATGTTCCAGACAAAGCCAGTTAATATTATAGACAAGCCCGGAAGCAGACACCGACCACCACCTAGCGATTCGGACGCTGTACTATACGTCAGCAAGTGTTTGATTGTAAATATTTGAGTTGCAAAATTTGTTTTGACGTGTCAAATTATGTATTTATTTTATTTACTTTTAATCTTTACCGTTTAGTAAATTTCAACAGCCTTGCCACAATTTTAGCCGTTGTGACTGATAACACCATATATAGCGAGGTGTCGCGAATTTATATATCAACGTTATGCCACGGTAGTTCCAGTTTACACCGCTAGGATCACCACTTGTCTGCTTCCAGGCTTGTCTATAATATTAATTGGCTTTGTTCCAGAGCACGTTCTATTTCAAGCATGTGCAATATGCAGTAAGAAAAAAATAATGTATTACAATGTGCATTAATGTTCGGCATATGCACGTTACCTAACATTTGAGGTGAGTTGAAGGGTGAAATAAAATAACAGCTTTCTGGTAATGCTAAGCACAGCAGGCAAGGCAGGCGACTCGAGGAAGGTGTGCAACAGTAACAAACGAATCTCATGGTGGGTGACGGCTGACCACTGATGAAGGAGAAAGTGGGTGTGGGTACATGGACAGCGCCGTCGGTACGGACAGCACTGCAGTTGCAGTACCACTTCTGAGTGAGGTACGGCAAGACCCTGTCTTGCCGTACCATGTTTTGGTAAAAATTCTCAAAATGTCTGTGATTTATTGTTGAATATAAATCATCTTGGTCCATATATATTAACCATTTTTCCAATAATAATCGAATTAAAACATGTTCATGAGGCCTATATAGCAGTTACTTTCTCGAAACTAGAAGAAGTGCCATAGGCATTTTTTTGCGGCGCGATGCTGTTAGTACAAACCACTATGAACCGCCGGCCTGTATTGGACACCCGGCTTATATTTAAGACCTGGCTTCTGTTAGCGAGAATATGGTATGAAACAGCTTTGCGAAATTCCGACGGGGTAACCCCTTACAGGGGCGCTGAATACAGGTGGGCTATAAATTTTTTTTGCTATTTTTCACCGATTACTCGCTATATCTCACAAACGATACAAGATAGCACCATAGTTACTATGGAAAGCTAATAGGAACTTGTATATAGCAAATGGTGCCATTTTCAATGACCTTAAACGAACCCTAACTCTGTTTTCAAGGTCACATCATTCTTTGATGCTGAATATCTCCCAAATATACGTCTCCGAAATGACCTATAATGTGTCGAGTGGGACGTTAAACCCTACTATACCATACCATCCTGTTAACTCAGTAAATGTAGCAAGCATAAGAAAAAAGTTAACAAATTTGGTTAGGCTAGCAAGTTCCCAATAACTAGACTGCAGCTAAACTTTATGACTGGATGTCACTCTCGTCAATTATCGATCATCGAGCGTGTACACAAAAATGTCCAGGAGGTGCAATTAATTCCATATTTACAGTATTTCCAAAAGTTGTAGACACCCTGGTATAGGGACACCCCTTCCTCTTAACACATTACACCTCAGCAACCACTGCAAATATATTTGTACAGCTTTTTACAGACGAGCCCAACAGGTGGTGAAAATAGATTCTGCAAAACGTCCTGTGTTCACTCACAGCTCAACGCGTGTTACAGACGGACAGACCAACAATGACAATATGTACCGGGGCTCCATCAGATCTGCCGACTCAAGTTTCATTCCAACTTTAAAACCGTGCTCTGGAATCTCCTAAAAAAGCATCACAACTTTCTATCTCTAACAACAGAGGACTACGTGGTGCAGTCAGCAGCAGTAATGCAGTGCAACAGTTCTCCCTATTATGCAGCCTCCAATCAACTTACGCAAACCTTTTTTACTAACATTACTAACTAAGGACAAAGTTAATGCCACGACAGCTATTAAAATGTCACTGATGCCATTAATAACTGGTCATTTCACTGAGACTATCACTGAGTTCTAAATTCAGACTGAGACCAAAGATAAGCCAAAAAGTGAAGTCATTTCTTTGTCTGGTCTCAGCAAATCGCTGTTCGTTGAGACCAAACTTCGGACTGAGCGATCGCTGAATCCAAAGCTAATTAACTCACTGGTTGATTTTGCATGCACAAGATAGGTTAATCAGTTAGAGATTAAGTTTTGATGAGCAAAAATCACTTTACTTTTTTGCTAATTCAAAAACAAAGAAATACAGCTAAATCAGCAATGAGTTGCCAATGACATCACCGATGACGCGCTGCGGTGATTATCTCGACTCTAGACTAAGACCAAAGTTGAGCCGTTTGATCTCAGTCTTTTGTCTCAACGAAAGACTAATCCAAAAAGTGAAATTACCCGCTGTATTTGGACTACAGTTGCATTATTGGCCACAATTTTCACACTTTCTCAGCTCATCAACTGAAAATTGCAAATGAGACTGACACGACACTGGGTACCATCTAACGTCCCATTTGATGTTATATAGGTCATTTCAAAGACAGGATAATGAACTAACCCGGACGGCAGCCAGGGAGGTTTTGTTTTCGATCACGTCAATTTGGTTGTTACCAAGATCGTGGTCATAGATATCCTTACGAAAGATTCAGAGCAGATCGGCAATGGTTCACAGCTCATGCATGCCTACTGATTATATTTGTTTCAAATGTACCGTGTCACAGACAACATACTGTGACATTTGTACATCATCAGATGCCAGTTACTATACACGCTCTGTCTGCAATCAGACAGAAACAGACAACTCACCAAAGCAATGACTACTTTTACATTTAGAATTCTCCAGCCAATGTACACATCAACACCTGCTAGAATAAACAGCAAATTTACATTTTCCTATACACCATAGCGCATTAGAGGCGTTGCGTAATGCGCTATATAAATTTAAGACTTACTTACTTACTTTACCATACTGTAGATAACGTAAAAGTAATTAACATTTGAAAAAGTATCAGATTAAGATGATACCTTGCTGAAACATTCATCAGGAACAGCCAGAGATCCTGTTGCTTCCAGATAATCTGGCCAGCTAAACGGAGTAGAAAAACCTTAACAACAACAACAAATGATCTGTTTTCAGTCCACCTGAACTTCACAAGACTTGAGTTGTTTTACACCAGCAGTGACACACAGAAACAAAAAAAAAACAGAACCAACAATAATCACATTTATATATTTTTATTCACAACTATGACAAAATGGCAACTAGAAATACAAATAGTGAATGCTAAACAACATAATGCAACCTCTGACACTGTTGCAAAGATTACCAATACCACTCCATCTATGTCCAAAGGTCTCCTTGAAGACATTTGGCTAAACCAGCTAACCTCTAACCTTCGGCTAAAAAGTGAAATCACCCAATGCTACTATGCCTTTTATTAGTCGAGCGCCCTCTAGTGTAGTTAAGCATGCCTGACTTATATTTTGGCAAAACTAGAACCAAGATAAATCTAGACAAGTAGCTGTGCTATCACAGAGAGGCTGCACGATGCTTCATGTCTGTCAGTAGTTAGCTTCAACAGTACAGTACCTCAGCCACAGTCTTTTATTATCGTTACTTCGGCTTCAGATTTACCACTGCATACAATTAAATGCTGCTCTGTTGTCTTCGGCATAACGTTGGGGCTTCTTGTCTTAAAGACTTCGTCGTCATCTCCCGTGAAAAACACAGCCGTTTACTAACCGATGCAGCTGTGTGTATTGCACATGGTAGTCTAACCATTCACAGCATGTGATGGACCCAGATATTAGCCGAGAATTGCGATTTTTGCCTACTACACCTGCATTTGATGCCCCTGCTGGGGGGTTCCCATCAGCACATTGCCATAACGTTTGGTATGGATAAACTAGAATGGTGTGGCTACATAATTGTGAAAAAAATCTGAAGGTAAATTATTCGTTTAGACAGAACACACAAATGTTAAATACAGATGGACACTGCGTGCCGGCATAGGCCGTGCTTATGCAGAGCATTGCGCTACAAAAATAACCACTAAAATGGCTTTGTTGTGTGTGTAGAAAAAATTACAAGCAAACACTTACCTTACATTACATTATTTCCACTTAAATATGTCAATGCCATTTAAACTAAATTACCAATTACATCACTATGCAATCTAAATTAAAACTGAAGAAAATAAGGGAAGTCACCTTTCGGTACGGATAATGCAATTCCATTCTTTGCACAGAAACCAACTGGAAATATGTACGGTGAAGAAGCGTGATAACAGAAAAGATAACTGCATTTCTCTGGAGACTCTGCACCGACGGCGTTGTTGACAACACTGCCATCAAAGTCGATCATTAAGTATCCGTCGCAGAGAACTTCGTCGATTGTTGCTACACAGATCGTGCCAAGATTCAGTGGGTCGACGGCTTCCAGTTTCATTCCAGCTTGGAATTTGTCAATGCATAGTGGACATTTCACCTAAAATGATGTACAACTTTTTCACAACATGTGCTTATTTTGAACTAACAAACATAGGCAAACAGTCAATACCAACATTTAAATACAAAACATATACAAATTCCTCTTTTTTTGCATCTTCCTGCCAAAAATAACTACCTTACCTGCTTTTAAATTTTACATGAACATGAATATGACATTTTGCTAATAAATACATGGATGGATGGATGGATGGAATGAATAGCTTTATGCTGCATTTATGTACACAGTATGGTACAGAGATATAGAAAGAAATGACTAGGTTTTGTGTGAAATGGCACGTTTCTAAGCCCATCATTATTAGTTTCAATATTCGTTCTTCGAAATGATTATGTAAAATAGGCATAACAAGTGCTGCGAGACACAGCACACCTCTCCTTGCACCCTATTGCAGGGTGCTGCCATCTGGTAAATTTAATGTCGTGGTCTCAGAGCTCTTGGCCATCTATTCTGCAAGTTTCAAAACGAGAGCTTCAACTGTTTTCATGAAACAAAGAAACAATACGGCAAGATAAGAAAGAAAGAGTTCAACTATACCTTATAAAACATCTTTGGAGTCGCATCAAGTTTCTGGTATTTTTTCAGAGAAACTTTGTTCAACGACGATGACTTGTAACCTGGAACAAACCAACGCAGAAAAAAATTACATAATTTGTTTGTTTACACATCATTACTGCAACGATGTGATTATTTAGTGAGCATGTTTACAGTGCCAAAAAAATGTCTTCTAACACTACATAAAGAGATGCCTTAAGTAAGTTTAATTAAGACTGTGCATCAGCCATTTTGGAGAGATACAAGTTTCAAGACTACACAGAACAAGAGGTCAAAGTAATTTGACAAAAAGCGCCTCACGGGGGGCCCATTCCCCGGTTAGGGGTCACCCCAGTGGGTCGAAATTTGTACCATTGAATTCCTGAGGTAGGGTTTCCTATTAGTGTTCCATAGTAACTATAGGCCTAGGATGCACCGTTTGGCCACAGTGCACGCACGTGACAACCAACCAACAAACGACCAACGACGTCACGACACAGCCTATCTCAATAAGCACCTCTTTTACTAAAGTAAAGTGAGGCACTTAAAAAATTTTTATACATATTTAGAAAACTTTGCAGATTCCTAAGATGCAATTTTTTTTAACTTTACGACAGGAAGGCATAAAAGCATACAGCCACAAAACCAGATATTCTCTGACACTCTATAGTCTAGAAATTCTTACCAACTACAGTAGTCTATCTCACTTGTATGTAGTTAAATATATGTATAGGTTTTATAATCTACCAAATACCAGAATAAACCTAGCAGTAGTCAAAATGAGAGCGCACCCGGTGTTGCTTTTAACCTGTGTCCGACAGTTTGTGACCAACCAACTGGATGAATTAGGCTTGACATACAATGACAAAAAAAGAAATCCTCTTCAATCTGCAATATTAACCAAAACAAGCATAAGTTAGTAATAAACAAACAATTCTCGGCAACAAGTCATCACTAAGTAGAAGATACTTTATGAGTAGACTTGTTCCATTAACGGTGCTTGGGGCCACTATGGTTATACCCAATTATAAGTAAGCTAATGACCATATAATGGCAGGATGGATGGCTCCCATGACAACCAGCAGAACATTCAACACCAGAAGCTAGTGCCCTGCAACAATTCAGTTTCTACTGTAAAACAGGAAAGTTTTGCGAGCAGGAAACTTTTGCAAATTTGGTGTTTGGATAAAATTCGCGAAAGTTTTCTGCCGCGAATATTTGCTTATACTTTATTATGTTAGTTCACTCCGTGCAACTTGGTACAAGTACTCAGTATTCAAATGATCGTTCAGCAACACCTACTCTCACCACTGCTACATCACAGAATATTTAGTTTTTCACTAACATAACTCATAAAGACTACATTTCTTAGTTTGTAACACATTTCTTAGTTTGTAACACATTTGTTTATTGGTTGTGAACTCCGACATGAAGTACTGATAATTCTATCATGCAATTGTTTTACTGTGTCATAGGGTCCTATAACGGTGTCAAATTAGTCTGGCTAAAAACCGCAAAAGTTTCCTACCACAAAATCATCCAAGATGGTGAAAATTCAAAAGTTTCCTGCCTCGAAACTTTCCTGTTTTACAGTATAATGCCACAGCAGAACGGGCCATTTCTTCTCCAGCTAAAACATGGCCACTGCTAGCACCTAACCACTGAAGAATAGATAGCTTAGGTTAAGCCGACCTTAAGGACAAGTCAGTCAACAACTTCCCGACAACTTTTTAGTGTCATGGCTCATAAGGAGACACTGCAATCGCCTAATTACAAACCTAATAACTAACTTTCAAGAAGCCCTGTAGTCACCCATTACCAATATAAGATTAGTCCAAATACAATTTAAACCTGAATCAGACAGAATAGAAACTTAAATTCGTTAACTGCCACATAAATCATAAATTATGTACGATATAGCAGTCAGAAAAAAAACAGCTTTGAGTTGTTTAACATGAAGATAAATCTACATAAATCTTGCAGCACCGTTGAACCGATTTCTGACTACCCCGGGGAACAACAAGCAGATAAATTATTTAGTCATAGCTGAAGCCAAATAAATGTTGTTTGAATACTGACGATGCACATTAGAATCACACAATATCAGATCCCAACTTATATTATGTTCTCTATGGTAAACTAGAAAAGCTCCGCCAGGCCTAATCTATCGTCAGCCTCGAGTGACCTTGATCTTTGACCTCGCGGTCCCCAAAGTCGAGCACTTGCCCCGTGAACCACTTCTGTCAACCATGAGCAACAGTGGTTCATTTGTTTTAAAAATACTGTGTTCACAAAGTAAAGTAAATAAAGTAAAGTAACGGTGGATTTGTACAGCGCACCATTGCAAACACGCCTCAGATGCGCTACCACTTCCCGTAAGTCGGCGCTAATCTCTGCTAGCTAGTCCATTCAGCTAGGCACCAGCATCACACTGCGAGACCATGAATACTGGCAGGTGTATCGTGCAATGTGCTTTCGCCGGGTACTCATTCCAGCCTGCCACAGAGGGCAGGCTCAGTAGGCCTGGGTGCCTGGTTCCACGCGGAGGTGGTTTACCCGTCCAAAGACGGTCACCCACTTAGGCACTAAATGGGTTTAGCGTAGAGTAACTAAGTTGATCAACTGGAACATGTTACTGCTATGCTAAACCGACTAAACAATGTTTTCTGGGTATCTTGTTGCAATGTGAGAAGTATTAAGAGTATGCATCCACTATTGTCAAGTGCTGCAAACAGGAACAGTAGTATATTGTGCTTGCAGTCAACATACTGGCGGAATTCAGCCAACTTGTTATATTCTAACTGGAGACGACATGCAAAACAACCACTGGTATTTGCCAGAGACAGAATACAATGCCAGTGCCTGGCACAGTCATCTCCTTTGCTGCCACAAGACCACAAGTCTGCAACAGTCTGCTGCCCAATTTCAGACTATGTGGGCTGTTATATGGGGTTACTGAAGACATTTTTATTCGGACAGTGAGGCCACGGCGCAGTGTGAACTGTTTTTAACTGCTCTGACTAGAAATGTTCTTACTTACTTACAGTTATTCTGACTGAACATCACACAGATTCTGTACCTCAGACTGATGGTACCGAAGTCTCATACGACTTCCAATAACATTATCGACAGTGGCAACGGTCATCACAGACAGGCATGTCCTATCGACGACTTCCAGCCACATTCCAGGTCGCAGTGGACATCGCTGGAAGCTGGCCTTCGCTTTGACGTGGACACTCGGCTGCAGCGTGTTAGCACCGATCAATTTGCGCAGCAGAAACTCTTTCCAGTCAGAAACTCTGTACTGCAACACTGAACTCACACCATGACAACCGCAATGTACTATATAAACGAAACTGCAATACACTCTCGCCTTCTGTTTTACATGCTTATCATGAATTAGTCCATAAAAGTTCTTGGTAGTAAACCTTTGTGGATTGCTACAATGGGATTGTTTTCCAGCCAGATGTACTGTTTAACGGGTAAACTGTGAGGCAGCACTGAATACATAACAAGAAAGCTAAAGACTGCCCATGGTCATCTGATGCTCCTGCACGGACTTGCCTGCCATGTAAACTATTTCATTTTTGCACGGCAACAGACTCACCCGCACAAACAGCATGCTGGCATATGGCCTGAGTGCCAGCATGGCTTGCCCGCAGGAGTTGACATGGGACAAAAGTCAGGGTGGACAACCTGCAGGGGCACAAAAATGATGGACAAACTATGTACACAGTTCGAACCAGTTCTGTCCTTCGTTCTTTTCCAGGCCAGTCTGTGGCTAAATTAGATGGGCATCGACCTTTTTTTGGACCAGTACTGGTTGTGTGCGGCATTTTTGCAATGCATGTATGTAAAACTGTGTTCAACTCACAGTGCTGTCACCTATCACAATTGCTTCAGTCAGCATCAGTCAACATAAACAGATTTTGCAGGCCACTGCCAGTGCTAGCGGTTACAATATAGCAAAACTCGGTCAGCAGTGCGACCACAGTGTACAGTCATGCTTCACGGCCGAGCTATCCCCTCCACCGCTATCGCTATTTATTATTATGCCGCATGTCAGCTGTGATTGTATGAAGCAGCAGAGCAATAACAGCAAGAAGCTTAGCTATAGATAAGATCAGCAGAGTAAACTGGTGATCGGCAAAATATCTACTTTGATCTATTTTGGACTCATTAAACACCCAAAGTAAACCTCTGAAAATTGCTAGACGAATTTCTACACACCGAGTGCCCTTCCTGACATATATTCAACAGCTTAGTTTAAAAGCAAACAACGTATTATATGCAGAAGTCTACCACACTATAGTAAAAAAAGTGATTTTACTAACATTTTGGAGGAACAAGTGGTCTGGCATTGGCTGCACACCAGCCAACGTGATGCACATCATCTGAGTAGAAGCTGATCCAGAAGTCATGGGATACATCATCTTCGTAGCCTTCGTAGCGAAGGCAAACAGCGTAGCCTGTTACATGGCAGTACACAATGCGACAGCAATGACGCATCAACTTCTACTTGGCAGAGCTACTCGATATTAACTGGATTTTATGCTATACTCATCATCAACATTATCATCATCATCATTTCTAGCTGACACCACAGGAGTGCAATCTGGGTTTGACAAAGTGGATAAAGGTTGTATATACAGCCGGTTACAGAATCACTCTACAACCTAACTGCACTGCATCATTGGTGATGCAGGTAACAGTGGTTGCTTTTTAATAAGTATCTTATTACATTAACTGTATAATATCATTCACACAAAAGACCAGTTAAAAATTCATCTTACACTGCATACTGACTATAGATGACAAACGTGTAAAAACTGTATGTTTATAAAATGTTATTACAAATAAACCATCAATAAAAAATCATTAAATATGTCAAAAAATAATATTAAAAGTACAATGGGTACAAAATATGACATGAAATGGATAAAAATAAAATTAGTCCCGTACGGGGACTGACGGTCGACTTCTAATATTGCGCCTACTTATCTTCAAAGTACCCGGGTGTGGCATCTGCCGTAAACAAAATCAGTAGAAGGGTAAACAAAATCCCAATAGTAGTAAATCAGCAATGTCGCAAAGTGCAGGTTTGTACCTGGTGCTTATTGAACATTCGCTCGCTAGATAGCGCAACCATCGACACTGACATAAGACAACACCGAAATAAGCATGTCACGTTTTGAAATAACTTTTT
>Ga0209149_1000829_pt1 | contig 14036 bp, 9 predicted proteins | sample WorMetTyACAVOLI2_FD_187423 | JGI IMG/M metagenome (GOLD analysis project Ga0209149, IMG submission 187423) | Marine gutless worms symbiont microbial communities from Max Planck institute for Marine Microbiology, Germany - Olavius algarvensis... ... | reverse complement strand
GCAAGTATACATCCTTGACGAACTCCTGATGTTGTGTAAAACACATCCGACATTCCCTGAGAAGTTCGAACCCGAGCAGTTGTTCCTGTGTGCAAGTCCGTATGAGTTGGAGAAGGAATGGTGGCATGCCAGATCCTCGTAGTGCCTTCCATAGCGCTACCCTGTCAACTGAATCAAATGCTGACTTAATATCACTGATAAACAGTAATCATAAATAATCATACATATCCATCTTGTATATGCCCATTTATAAACAATCCGTGAACATCAGGTGAATGAGTCATGTATGCTGGGATGCCACCTGGCAAATACATAGCGGTCATATTATAATTTTGCCTGTTAGATGTCGCTACTGTTTTTTAAAAATATATTTTTGTTTTGTTAATGAGGTCAAAACAAAACGGATTGCATTTGTGAATCGTGATTGTGCAACATTAGCTTCATTATATTATTTTTTGGCAGATGTGATAGTATCACTTTAAAGCATTATCAAGTTGGTATTTATATAGAACCAACTCGCAATAGAACAGAATTTTGATCAGTGCATATTATTAAATGTATGTTATTTGAATTGTTTCGTGCCACAGAACTATGATTTAAGCATTGTTCACACATGTTGAAATATTATTTTTTGTGTATGTGCTTGACATTTAGGAAGCACCATTGACTCATGGCAGCATGTACGAAGGCTCAGCAATGACGAAGGCAAGTGGTAAGCTGGATTTGCTGGCAAAGATGTTGAAGGTGCTGAAAGAAGATGGACATCGTGTTCTCATCTTCTCTCAGGTCAGTTCTGATGTGGTACCTTACACCTCGTTACTGACACAACTGTAATTGTCATTCATAGAATTTGTCACAGTCAGTTGTATTTTGTTATTTCTGATGATTCTACATGTGCCAAATTTTTTTACTTAATAATAAAACTGCGATATTTAAACAAACTGTTATATGGTATATGCAAATTGTATGCAGATGACAAGGATGTTGGATGTACTAGAGGATTTTCTCGCGTTCCACGAATATGGCTATGAGCGAATTGATGGGAGTATTGGTGGCAACAAACGTCAGGAGTGTATTGATAGATTCAACAGTAAGTAATTACTTTACTTTCCTAACTTAGTTTCCTCATCTTTTTAGCAGTTTTGTTGTGATGTAATATAAAATGACCGTGAAACAGTCCCCGCATCTGTTTGGACTGCACTTCACTCACTGTCTTTCGATGAGAACCCAAAACCGAGCGTTAGCGAACACTGAGATGACTTCATTTCATGTAGTATAAACGGTTTCATTGTATGTATCTCAAAAATACAGCATATATAATGTGTGAAGTCAGTTACAACAGTCGGACATCATATGTAAGCAACTATTTTTGCTTTTCTATTTGATTGTCATTAGAATGGTTATACATGTGCTCTCAGATGACTGCTGTACTGTTGAATCATATCTGTTTGACATGATTACTGTACACAGGTGACTACTTCACGTGGTACTGTGTGCTTACTTTGGTGTAGAGCGATGTATTGTGTTTTAATAAGCGAGTTTGTTTGAACCTATTTTCAGGCAGTGATTCAAAGCAGTTTGTATTTCTGCTGTCAACACGTGCCGGTGGTCTTGGCATCAATCTTGCATCGGCTGACACAGTTGTCATTTATGATATGGACTGGAATCCACATAATGACATCCAGGTTTGTGATATGTATAGTTAGATTGACAATTTGTTAAGTAACAGAGACCAAAGAACTGCTAAATTTTTATGCCTTTACAAGCTATTATGTTTTCACTATGTCCTGTTGTTCCAATGCCCCGTGCCAACATCAGCATTTTTTCACTTCGCATGAATACTAAATCGGATTTTGATGAAATTTGGGGAGGTAGAGATGATTTTTGCAAGAAGGTGAACGTCTAAGTTTACTGTAGTTTGGGGTGTTTTTGATACTATGGTCTAGTTGTGCAGAATGTAAAATTTTCCTCTTAACCTTCCTGTTCTTATGAAATTCAAAAAATACTGACATTTTTGGCCTATTCACCAGTTTTATGTCACTCGCATTTGCAAATGAAAGCACATACAGAAAATCTGTCAGTCAGGATCATTTCTGTAGTTAACAATGTGATCTGCAAAAAGTTACGCGGAATGAACTGCACTAGCTGCGCATAACTGAACAGTTGAATACAAACTGTGTCTTCTCGTTCATGAGGCATTGTAGGGCTGGGCTCCATGATACTTATCAGAACTATGTATGCTGATGACAGCTAGTGACTACTAGTGAACACTTCTGAGATCTGTACCAGTAGGTAAGTAAGTAAGTAAGTAACAGTGTACTAATTAAGGTGACACTATCATGTCAAAGACATTGCAAGGGCACCAGACAAAATTAAAACAAAATGGACAGAAGTGCCGACAGTCAGTAGTCATGGGCAGACAGCAGTTATACTGTGCAGTACAATCATGATCGTCTAATCAAAGTCGAACGACGACCGAAAAAATACAGTCTTCAGTTGGCGACGGAACGTAGTCAGCGATGGTGTATTCCTGATAGATGACGGCAGGCTGTTCCATGCATGTGCCAATGCCACTGGGAAGGCACGGTCGCCAGGCTTTGAACGTCTGGTATACGGTACCACCAGCATGGCTGTGTCAGCAGAGCACAGCCGTCGTCGAGTGTCGACGTCAACATGGTGATCTCATTGTTTCTCATGTACATATGACCCAATGCGGACAGCTATCTTTTGCCGATGTCTCATCTTACATCTGAAACTCATTGCTCATACATTTGAAAGGAATAAGTTTATCACTCACACTGTTGACTGCACAAACAATCCTGATTGACAGATTTTCTGTATATGCTTTCATTTGTTTTTAAGTGATTATTACATCTTCAGTCACATCTTTTAACTGATTGTAAACATGAGGTTGCTTGCCTTGTTAGTGTTGCATGTTATTATTAGTATTATTACTATTGGTGCTTGGATAGTGTTTTTCATGCTGTGAAACAGGCATTTAGCCGGGCACACAGAATTGGACAGCGGAATAAAGTTATGATTTATCGATTTGTCTCTCGTAACACAGTGGAAGAGAAGATTGCACAGGTTAGCACTCACTGTGTAATGTGTTTTATTGATATTACTTATTATGAAAGAATAACATGCCGTGATTATAACTATCAGTGCTGTACAGTATTGTTTTGGCTACATGAAGGGTATCTGGTATGTAAAAATAATGCTCCAACAATCTCCCATGGCTTTGTTGGAGACATTTAGCGACTGCTGGATGCACCAGGCAAACCTGGAAAATGGCCGTTAAGATGTTTGTGTGTGAGATAGCAAATGTTTGTTGTTTATGTCTTTAAAGTTTTAGTTGCATTGCTGTACTGATTCACTTCTGTACTGAACACCGTCGGGTTAGTTGCATGGCTGCCACTGATGTGTGTGGTTTGGTGGTTTGGCTTAGTGGTAACATGTTGGCCTCGATCAACATAGTTGCGCTATGTCAGACCCGGTTAGTACCAGGATGGGTGACCATCTATGGACGGGTAAACCATCTCGGTATGTAACCAGCCAGCTAGGTCGACTCAGCCTTCTACCCTCTGTGGTACGGTAAAATGAGTATCAGCTTTAGGGCTGAGTAATAATAATAAATGGTGATGGTAGGTGTAGATTCTGGCAGCCTGTACAAGCAGACTCACAGCCTAAGTCGTCTGGCTTGGTCTTGGGTTGGCAGCCGCTTGCGCCGTTCTACATTCATCAAATGAACTGGGTGAACTCTCGCAATGGCTCTGACGTAATGACAGTACCATAAACATCGTCTTGATATTATTATTTATTTATTAATGATGAGTGGTTGTATGTGGCAACAGGTCTGTAAGCAGAAGATGATGTTGTCTGAGCTGATAGTCCATCGTGGCATGGGCGGTGGTACTAATGTGGTGTCGAATGAGAAGAAAGAGTCACTGACAAAGCAGGAGATAAGTGACATCTTGAAGTATGGTGCCGAGAACTTGTTCAGAGATGATGAAGAGGGGCAAGGTGAATATGTAAAACACAGAAGACTTGTTTATAACAAGGGATTTACCATAGCGTGTACCTTTAACTTGAGTATTCAAGTTGTCACACTCTGTCTGATATAGAACTGTCACAGTGACTGTGACTCCACCTCCCAGCCATAGAAATGGGCATATGCACAATATATGCATTGTGTGCAATGATGCCAAGCATGCATGTAATTACGTGCATGCTTGGCATCATTGCACACAATGCATATATCGTGCATATGCCCATTTCTATGGCTGGGAACCGAGATTTACTTATGCAAGTATCAGATTATGTACAGCTGGTGGGCTGCGGAACCTCTTTAATCACCTGTTAACCATCCTGCATGCCAGAATACAGTATCAGTTGCAGGACATGCCAGCTAATTTGGTTATCTGTATATTGTTCTGACTAATACAGTAGCTTTTTTTAAAAGTAGGCCTACAGTTCAGTCATTTTGCTCTGTCATGTATTTCCTGAGTGATAATGCTTGTGGAATGTTGGATGGTTTGTGTCAATAAAAATGTTGCTATTTCTAGGTGGGTTTTTTGCCTCCAATTAGCTGCAGCTATATTGTGTTGAATGCTGTTTCAAACAGTGGTCTACGATGACGAAGCTGTGCAGAAGTTGTTGGACCGCAGTCAGGATCAAGAAGGTGAAACGGAGAAAGAAAGAGAGATTGGGATGAACGAGTACTTGCGGTCATTCAAAGTTGCCAGCTATCAAGTTAAAGAAGGCATTGATGAGGTAAGCAACAATAGTGAGCTTGTCAAATGGTTACATTCTAAGATTTCAGTTGAAGAATGCAATTTTGAAATTGCACGATCCAGGCAGTGCTGCATATGATGTCAGCCACCAGGGTCTCACATCTGCCATAATGTTGCATACATTACTAAGTGAGACTTGACTGAGATTGCATGCAACAACATCATAATTGAAGTTCGACTTCACCCACTACTGTTCTCATTCCAAGTCTAATGATAAATCTTGTTACGTGTATAGCTATTTCCGTTTTTTAAGGTGACACCAGCAGTACAACTTAACAGTATATCATAAGTTACATACTGGTAAAACAAATGCTGTTCACCGTAGTCAGAACTAAGAGTCTGTCTTGTAAGTTGCATCCTGTCTCATACTTTTCTGTCCATCTGTATATGTCATTGACTGGTCCTCAACAGTAACTGCTGTTGGAGATATAGAGGACCACGATGAATTGTTGTTTAAACATATACGGGACCGAAGCTTCACATTGTTTACACCATTTCCTACCACCAGTACGGCCTAACACTCTTGGAAGGCTTAGGTCTCGAGGACACCCCTACACTCTGCCTTAAATAAACTTTAAACAGCATAAACTTTCTTTCCCAGCACGTTGCCTCTTCAACAATATGTAGTTCACCCACTGTATCCACTAGTGTTTGATTTTGGAGTTAGCAGTTTTATATCTTAGACCTGTGTGTGTGTGTCTAGGTGACCTTGCTACGTTTTTACTGTTCAACTGCATATCTAATTTGTATTTGCTATTTTATTCACGTGTATTTAGTTACTGTTTTCTTATCTGATTTGTGGTATTTGTTCTAGTGTAATTTGTTTGTGTAATGTTGCAATTTCAGCTGTGCTGCTGTATTGCTCAGCTACATTGTAACAGTAGTGCGATTGTCATTGGTGACTATTAACCCTTTTAGAGGTAAGCCGACATATATGTCGCCTACGGTTAAAGGGTATACCGACATATATGTCGCCTAAGGTTAAAGGGTATACTGACATATATGACATCCTAACCTATACGGGTACAGAGACACATGTGTCGTTTGGGTTATTTATACCAGAAATCCACTTTTTCAGGCAAGGGTTAAAAAATTTTTTACCTCCAAAAGGGTTAAGGGCTATCTGCTTGCTTGCTTGCTTGCTTGCTGTTGTATTACACAAAGACATCTTATTCGAGTCATTCTGTCACAGTTTATCGTTGTTACCTGTTCGTCATGCATGAGTTTGCCTCGCAGGTGATGAGTGTTTTGTTGTCTTGCAGTGTTTGCATGTCGAAAGTAGCATTTTGTTTGCTGATTATTGAAGCTGGTAGGTGCTGTGATTACAGATGCTGATCTGCCAGTTGACTTGAATAAGCTGGAAAGATTTTAAAATATTTTTTATGTGTTATATTGTGTTTGTATACTACGTATGTTTCGTTTGGTGGATAGGAGGAAGAGGCAGAAGAAGAGAAAGAAGAAGAGCCTGAGGCCGTGGAAGAAGACAAGGATGGCCGACGAAGCAATGAAACTGACGTACAGTACTGGCAGAGAGTGCTGGGTCCTGCCTACCATGACCACGTTGTACGGACACTTCGAGAACAAGAGGAAGTTGCAAAAACACTTGGTAAAGGAAAACGCATTCGCAAAAAGATCAACTATGCCGAACAGGAAATGATAGCAGCAGCAACTGAAAGTGCAAAGGTACAGAAATATAATTCCAAATTATATTATTATTAACTGTTGAAAGTAACTGGATTTGTGAAACTATATATGTATAGTGATTTGTTCCTATTCACATTGCTGTGGTTGGTTGCATGATACACTACAGTGGTAGAACATTGGTGTTTGACCGGTGAACTGTCCCTGTCCTGCGCTCGACCTGCAGCAGACGGATGGCCACTTATGTAGGTAAACCGTCCACTGTAGGTCAGCCAACAGGCAGACTCAGCCTTTCATAGTTTCGGGGTAGATAAATGAGTAGTAGGCTGCAATTAGATATCTGCAACCTCGGTCTGGGAGGCGCCATCTGGTGAACGCTTCCGAGGTAAAGGCAGGCATTGGTGTAATTGCAGGTAAAACTGTGTGATCCATGCCTGAGCCCCTTGAGTGTGAGGTAATACAAAAAGAGTGCTATATAAAAACACTTACCTTATATGTTTTAGTTTTAGTGTTTATTTTTAATGTGTAGTTGTTAATGTTGTTGGCACCAGTGAGCATAGTTAATTGGCGCCTTATCAAGTTTCCACGATGATGATGATGATGTAGAAGATGATAATGATGTAATTATTTTATATGGCAATAGGCTAAGAAGAAGGCAATAGAGGATGCTGCTGTACAATCTGACTATCAGCCAACATCTGAGTCATCTGAAGGTACTTATGTGTGCTTCATATTACAACATGATGCTGTAGTGCAACAGTCCACTTGCTGTTAATGAGCTGTGCAAAGAATGCAAAACTGCTTTTTGCATCACGATGCTATGCATAAGCGTGGCCTATGCCATCGTATTGGTGTACATCTGTCTGTCTATCATGTTCGTGTATTCTGTTGAAACAAGTAAATATTCTCAAATATTTTTCACCATCTGGTAGACCCACCATTCTAGTTTTTAGATACCAAACCTTATGCCAATATACCGACGGGAACCTCCTAACTGGGGCAACAATCGAGTGCCGTCAACAGTTTCACTGGTGGAGTAATTTATAGCACTAACTGACGGTGTCTCTTTATGCTGCAGACCGTAGCAACAAAGTGCAACGCATCAGTGAATCTTGTTTATGACAGCAAGATTGGATGGTATGCAGAAGAGATCCGAACAGAAGTTAATTGTACGCATTGGTAAATCTGAAGCTGAAGTAACTAGTAGTAAAAGACTGCACTCGAGGTGCTGTACTGTTGGAAGCTAAGTAGATGCAAAGCATCGCATGGCCTCTCTGCAACAGCTGCCCCCTTACCTCCACTTGGCCACATCTGAGATGTGACGTTGGTCTGGAGGAAGGGGAATATAAAGAAAACTGTCTCTGTCTTGCAGTATTGTGTACTATTATAATGGTGCACAAAGATACGAGCAGTTCTTACAGGTAGGTCAACTGTATCGGGCTTTGATCTTGCTTGGTTTAGCTCTCTCATCTTCCGAGCAGCTTTGTGTCTTCGGTCTTTATGGTGCTATATATTTATTTTAAAAAAAATTTTGCTTACATCCTTCTCTTTACCTTTTAGTGAGCTGAGCCTGGTGAGATTGGCCCTCGATGTGGTTGACTAACAATCGTTATTCAGTGCTGTGACACTGTTGGTTGGGTCATGTGACCCGTAAAATTGTCTCCGAAATGACCTATAATGTGCCGAGTGGGACGTTAAACACTACTATACCATACCTCTGCAACAGCTGAGCTTGTTGTGGTATGTAGTGGTAAATATGAGATTTTGCATATGAATTAGACGAAGAAGGCTCTGGAGCCGATGATGAAAATGGAGAAGACTTGGCTAAAAAACGTACGTGTTTGTTTCTCAAGTCACCTTATCATTTTTGTGTATGCTTACGGTTTTCTGTGAATGATGCTGGAACTAGATATGCTGTAACTTGGTCACATGAACTATTTATTGTATATTGCGGAAACTTACTACTGATAAATATTACCAGTTTTTAAATACTAAATTGTCATTATAATGCAGACTATGTATGCAGCCATCATATGGAACAGTAATATAACTGTATTGAGCTAGCAGATTGATCGTATGTTTTGTCCAATTAGGAAAGCTGCACAAGCATCAGATGCCAAAAGCTCCGATGGTTGCTCTGCCACCGCTTGTTGAGAGAACTGAGGGACAGGTGCTTGTACTTGGCTTCACTGCTCGACAGCGACGTGCATTCCTTGATGCCATTATGCGCTATGGACTACCACCGGAAGATCCATACCGATCACAGTGGTAAGGAGTGATCCCAAATGACTACTATATAGATGTGTACAGTCTTCACATGCAGTAGTTTTTACTGCGTGACATGTATGCATAGTGCGGACTATGCCGTGATAAGATGTCTGTCTGTCCATCCATCCATCTGTCTGTCTGTCACATGACGGTATTCTGTTTCTAAATGGCTAAACATATCGTCAGACTTTTTTCACTGTCGGGTAGCCACGCCATTCTAGTTTTTCCATACCAAATGGTATGACAGTATTCCAATGGGGTCCCCTCTAGCGGGGTATCAAATGCCGGGGGTATGAAAAAATGGAGATTTTTGACCCAATATCTTGCTTTATCTTGGAAATGATACTAGATAGAGCCGTAGTTACTATGGAAGGCGAATAGAAAACCATACCCAAGCTCTCGAATGGTGCCATTTCCAATGAGTTTGAGTGACTCCTAACCTTGAAGTGATTTCAAGATCACACCATTATTTGATGCTGAAAATCTCAGAAACGGTATGAGATACATAGTTTCAGTGGAATAGTAATAGGGACTTACACCTGCTTTGCTCAATAGTGTTATTTCCAATGACCTTGAGTGATGTTTAGTGACAATGACACGAAGCTTCACGAGGTCTCTCGGCGACAGCTGAGCTTCTTGTTTTTGCAGACCGTACACTTGTGGTGTGTGGTAATGCTGTTGTAAGTTACTGCTGTATGTGTACGCGTGCTAAATTAGAGCTTTGACTATTATTGGAGTGATACTGGACATTCTGTGGTGATTGCATTAGAGGCGTTTTTGTGACGATGTGCTATATAAATTGACATTGACATTACATTACATTGCATTGGTAGGCTTGTGCGTGACTTGCGAGGTAAGCCTGAGCGCGTGTTCAAGGCATACGTTTCACTGTTCATGCGACATCTGTGTGAACCGATCGCTGACAATGTCGACAAGTTTGCTGATGGAGTGCCTCGTGAAGGACTCTCACGCCAACATGTCCTTACACGTATTGGAATCATTGCACTCATTCGCAAGAAGGTTTTAACTTTTTCTCATTCTTCACAAGTTTGGTGTTGGCAATAAATTTTTAACATTCTCTAATGTTGGTGTTGTTGGTTCTGGTTTGCGAAAAATGGTTATAATTTTCATTGGATAGGCCTAATGGATATTATGTATAATCAACTCACAATGTGCATTCTTTGCATTGCTTAATTTATGGCTGTTGTACATGTCGTTTAAATTTGTGTGTATTAATCATGAAGTTGCATTGCAACCAAGTCCACTAGTGTCATGTTCCTTCACTTTGTAACTGTAACTGTTTGCTGCTTCAGTATGGATTGATCCTGGGTGCTTACAACTCTGGAAAACCTGGAAAATATGGAAATCTCAAGGAATTTGTTAATTCTGGAAAACTCGGGGAATTTAAAATTTACTCAGGGAATTTATATGATACTATCTCTTGGGCATAGAGTTGTGTGCATAATTGTAAGTAACAGTAGTGTAAATTGGTTGGGTGACACAGTGACTGGCGTGGATGGAGCCAGTCACCATGCTCCTTCAGTAAAATATTCTGTAATTCTGCAAGAAAGCTGCCGAACTGACTGCTACGGTGATTTGTTACGTCGGGTTTTCACTTTATAATTGTCTGGAAAGGACTGTTTAGAGGGTCTGGAAAAACTGGAATACTCGGGGAATTTCATTTTGCCAAATTTGTAAGCACCCTGTGATGTTTCTGTCGTTAATGATAACGATAATGAAAACGATAATTAATGAAGATAAATTTTTTTTAAATGTCACTGTAAAAACAACTAAAACTGCTGCAAATAACGATAACTAATAATAACCAAAAGTGTGAACCAAATAAACTAGTGAGTAACTATGACTAATCCGTGAACTAATAATAATTATAGTTAACGAGAATCGTATTGTTTGTGTTGCTCACTTCGTCCACTGTAGCTATTTCAGACACAGTATTTCTTCTTTAATAGTCAGTGTTCATTAGTAGTCAAAATTAAGTCAGTTTAACTGCTTGGCTGTGTTATTACCTCCGACAAAGGAGGAGGTAAATGTGTTTGCCCGCTTTCATTTGTCTGTCTGTCTAGTCAAAATTAAGTCAGTTTAACTGCTTGGCTGTGTTATTACCTCCGACAAAGGAGGAGGTAAATGTGTTTGCCCGCTTTCATTTGTCTGTCTGTCTGTCTGTTAACAAGATTACTGAAAAATGCGTGCATGGATTTGGATGAAATGTTGCGTGTCGACAGATGTCGGTACATGGACGAACTGATTAACTTTTGAGGCCGATCAGGATGCCAGAACCGGATTGCTTTCTCCGATATCGTATGTGCTGCAACACAGAATTTTATTACGTTGGGAAAACCCCACATACAGGTATTGGGCACCCATCGCTACATGACTAAAGCAACACTTACCCTGTTTGGGCATATTATGCGCATGGACGACAACGCAGATGCCATGAGGATCCTGTTAGCCTCCCCTCCGGCAGACTGGAGAAGACAACCAGGTCGTCTTCGCATCACGTGGCTCAGCACCGTCCAACAGGATCTGAAACAGCACCACCTTATGCTCCCCGAAGCAGCAGATTTGGCTCAGAACAGCTTTCTGTGGAGGATGATGTCGATGTGTGGCGCTACGCAATCTTAGAGTTGCATGCCAGAAACGACGACGACGACGAGTGTGGATCTGCAACATGATGAAGCAGTTGTTATGCATCCGCAGGCAATGTGCAGCGTATCAGGGGAAGCTATTATGTTTTCACCATGTCCCGTTGTCAGTCCCATGCCAACATGGACTCATCTGTAGGGCGAGTTGGACATTCGAGTCCATTACACACATGTTGCTGTGGAGGCATCACATGACTGCTACCGGCCTTTAGCTTTCTAGTTAATTACGGTATTGATTTCTTTATTTGTTCACATTGTTAGGTGCACGAGTTTGAAGAGGTGCATGGAATAGACAGCATGGTTTACTTCAAATCATCGCAGAAAGCAAACCAAAAAGGAAGCAAAGCTCTGGAACGAAGCGGTGAGAAAAAAGAGAGCAGTAATGAAAAACAAGCTGTTGAGACAGACTCTGCACCTGCAACTACAGCTGAAGAAGCAAAAGATACACAGAAGAATCCTGAAGAAACTACTTCTACTAATGATAATGCTGAAGCAACTGATAAGGGAGTTGATGCAAAGTTGAGTGAAAGTGATACAGTAGGTGAAAATACAAACACGTTGGATGAAATGCATGAGCAGGCAGATGAAGTAGTTGATGCATCGAATCCAGATGATTCTAAAAGAAGTGAAGAAAAGATCTGTGAAGCTGATAAAAAGGTGGATGAAGATGGAGTAATGGAAGAGAATAAAGCAGAAACAGCAACAGAAGAAGCAGAGCAGAACACTAGCTGCGATGTTGCTATGGATGTTGATAATGTTGATGTTCCACAGCTGCAGAACAGCAGAAGTTCTACACCGGAAGGACAAGATTCAGGCAAAAATAATGAAGAGAACAAACTGGAAGATGCTGATGAGCCCATGGAGACTGATACTGGAGCTAATAGTAATGCCACAGCTGTTGAAAGTAGCACTTCGCCTCAAGATGATCAGATGCCTAGTGAAACACAGATGGAGGTATCTGAGACGGTATACGACAAAGGCAGTGAGAAATCGGCAGATAAAGATGATGTTGATGCTGGAGAGAAGGAAAAAACCGATACAGTATGTAATAAAGGCAATGAGAAGTCAGCAGATAAAGATGATGCTGATGCTGGAGAGAAGGATAAAACCGACACAGTATGTAATAAAGGCAGTGACAAGTCAGCAGATAAAGATGATGCTGATGCTGGAGAGAAGGAAAAAGCCGACACAGTATGTAATAAAGGCAGTGAGAAGTCAGCAGATAAAGATGATGCTGATGTTGGAGAGAAGGAAAAAGCCAACACAGTATGTAATAAAGGCAGTGAGAAGTCAGCAGATAAAGATGATGCTGCTGCTGCAGAGAAGGAAAAAGTGGACATAGAAGGTTCCAGTACTGAAAATGCTGCGAAGAAACCTGACTGCCAGAATGCTGGTGCTAATGATGGTGATAATGTAGAAGAAAAGACTGATGACACTAATACGGCAGACAAAGTGCAAGAACTGGATCATTCTGAGGACAAGACGCAGGCCGAACAAGGTGCATCTTTGCGAAATAGTCTTCAAGGTAACACAGCTGTGCAGTGAATAAATGTGTGCAGATTATTTATTGGTGGTGTTTTGACATCATTTTCTGTTATGAATATATATATATATATATATATATATATATATATACTGTGTTCCAAAAAAACATGTGACCACGTCTTCGACGATAAGTTGAACTGGAATTGTTCTTTTATGACAATTTTTGGCACACTTATTACCAAGAGTGTAGGCCATCGACAGATGTTTTTATTTTCCCACCTCACCTATTTTATGCACCTACTTTACCTTGGGAAACTGTCAAGACCTAAATATCAGTAAAAATTAAACGAAATTATGAAAATTTCACAGGAACATGCGATTCTGATTACAAATCTCTATATGTCAAAGCAGTATGATGCACAAAGACTGTTGAATGAATTGGCAGACAGGAGTTGGAAACTTGGAAGCATCGACAGTCTGCTGAAGAGAATCCGCAAGACAGGTACAATTGTCTGGTAACCAGGCAGCGGAAGACCACTTTCGTCGCGTAACAGTGAAGGACCTTTGCTCAGTCAGGTGGACAAGCCAAAAAGGCACCTATCAGCCCGTGAGATTTCGCATAAAACTGCCATTCTCTGTTAAAGTGTGTACAGGATAATTCACCGTGATCTCCAGCTCAAATGCTTCACACGACGTCGTGCTCAGCTGTTGTCTGAAGCCAATTGCATCTCCCGTCTCACTCACTAATAAACAGCCTTACTATCTACAATAAATCTTGTTATTGTTCTCTTATAAACCGTAAGTTGAATAATAAGTAAGTAAAATAATATGGTGACAGTTTTGCATTTAACACACTAGTATTGTAGCATTGAAAAAAAAATCAGCAATGTGAGACTAAATTCATGATATTAGGTCTCAACAGTTTCCAAAGGTAAAGTAGCTACACTAAATGGGTGAGGTGGGAAACTAAAGATACCTGTCGATGACTTATAATATACTCTTAGTAATACATGTGCCAAAAATCTTTGTAAACGGACACTTCTAGTTCAGCTTATCATCAACAAGAGGTCAAAGTAATTTGACAAAAAGCGCCTCACGGGGGGCCCATTCCCCGGTTAGGGGTCACCCCAGGGGGTCGAAAGTTGTACCATTGAATTCCTGGGGTAGGGTTTCCTATTAGTGTTCC
>Ga0209149_1000828_pt1 | contig 14040 bp, 9 predicted proteins | sample WorMetTyACAVOLI2_FD_187423 | JGI IMG/M metagenome (GOLD analysis project Ga0209149, IMG submission 187423) | Marine gutless worms symbiont microbial communities from Max Planck institute for Marine Microbiology, Germany - Olavius algarvensis... ... | reverse complement strand
TTTTCTTTCATTTTCTGGAAATATTTGGTTCGTAATTTTGATTGATTTCTTATAACTTTTACAAAAGTTACATGACGGTATTGTTTGGCGTTAGTCATGTAAGCTTATGTTTGTTTCATCTTTTTTATGGTTCTTTACTTGTTGTTTATTCATAGCCTACTAAAAATTTGTATCCAAATTTCAAAACTTGTTGAGGGGTGGGTGTGGCGGTTTGCTATGCGGGCCACACAGAGTGCCTGGATTTCTCTGTCCTATTATCCTATATAGTAGAGGCTACGGCCCGCTATAGCTGCATCCATGGGTATAAAAGGCTGGACGCTCCACGAGTCGAGGTCTGTCTGCGGGTTTGGTGCTCAAAATTAAGGTGCTCTTGTAGCCCCCTTCCCTTGGGTTTTGGTTATAGTTAATTAGTCTTAGAGAGTGTGTATATTGTATGAGTTGAGGAACGACCTGATTGCTGTGTGTAGTAATTACAAGTTGACGAGAATCCATTCGTTGACTCAATCTGGTAGTTATAAGGTTCTATACCTCTCGTAGTGAGTTAGCTCTATCAAGGTCATCTAAGGTCATTGAAGGCAACGGGACCGGCGAGTGGACAATCGCTAGGTCTCAATCTATCAAATGGTGCCATTTCCAATGACCTTGAACGAACCCTAACCCTATGTTCAACGTCACACCACTCTTGGCGCTAAATATCTCAAACGGCTACAGATACGGCCATAGTTACTATAGACCTGAACAAACAAACACATACACATGAAATAGCATCATATTGTCCTTGACGAACGTCACGGATAGACAAAAGTCTCCCGTATTTTGCTGCAAGAAATATGGCAACCCCCGATCGCTATCTGGTAAAAATATAGATAAAACATATTTTCTGCAGACTGCAGTGGTACCAGCGGGGCTCCGTATATATGCACGGCGAGTGTAGTTATAGCTAATTTATTTTTTGGCTGGAGTATACCTTTAAGACAGTGTTTTTTTCAGTCAAAGAGTTGTTAAACTATGGAACAGGCTACCGCGTGGAGGCTTCGTCCGTAAACTCTTTCAAGAAGCGACTGGATGATTGGAATGATGTGGAACTATAAGCTCAGCTTACATCTACAACCATTACAAGTTACCCAGTAAGTATCGGTGGGTACCCGTATCGGTCAGTAAGTATCGTATCGAATCGTGTTCGACTCGTCTCTAGACAATTTGAACGACAGGGGCAATGAAACAGTCGCGTTCTTAATGGCGACCGCGGAAAGAAAGTAAACAGATTTTGACTGACGTTGGTGGTTTTGATAGATTGTGTCAGATTTTTTGAATGCTGCTAAGGACGTCACGATGGGGATTTATACGTAACGGACAATGAACAGCGATCCGGTTGCACAGGACGCCACCGGATTTTCTACAGTCAAACGTCCAGGCTTAATCTGCCGTTACTTCCTTAACAGTGGCGATTGTTTCTACGGGCCCAACTGCCAGTACTCGCACGAAATGCCTGTGTCAAGGCCTGGTGCAATAACCACTGCCGAAACTCTGCCACAAGTCACTGATGAAGGTTCTTAGTCGTTGCCTTACTGTTGTGTCTTGTAGGCCGCTTCACAGATATCTCGCTGACAAACTAACTCGCTGACAAACCAACTCGCTGACAGTAGATTTACCGGTCATTCTACTGAATAGTGCGCTATAGTGGTTATTTGCGAGGAATGAAGTGTGATGAGTAAAAATAGCTACGCCTAGCGCTAACTTGATAGCCGGTACTTTGCCGCCGTGGTGTCAGAAATGTTGGTTATGTAGTGTAGATTGAAGATGTGCTGCCAGAAAGTGTAGGCCTACTAATGATAATGTTCCAAATGTTTATTACAGCCAGGCTTATAATAACGTGTGTGTATCCGGTTATTTTTCAGACAGAAACGAATGTATGGAACATCTGTTACATTAATTAGCTCATGAATAAGTGCACTATTCATTAGAATGACTGGTAAATCTACTGTCAGCGAGTTGGTTTGTCAGCCAGTTGTCTTGTCAGCGAGTTGACTGTCAGCGAGTTGGTTTGTCAGTGAGATGTCTGTCTCCCCTGTAGGCCTCCGGTAAAATGCGGATGTACGGAGCTGCGGATGTTTAAACGGGTAAACTGCGGAGAAATATTGCGGGGATTATCTGCAGATGTGACGGGTAAAATGCGGAGGTGCGGATATGTAATAACGCTTTCTTCTTCTTCTTCAGTATCTTGAAAAAGACCTCCACGTGCCAACTTCCAGCAGTCCATAGTAATACAAAACGAAAAATCTTTCATTCTTTGTATGAAAAATACACATTTATATGTTTCTGTTTCTTATAAATAGATAAATAGGCCTATATGTATGCAAATAAATATAATGAATAATGAACAGTCTGTAAAAATTTACAATATGGTTGCCACCTCCAGGGAGTGGAAAATGGATAGAAGGAAAGGGAGGGAGGGGAGGGAAGGGACGGGAATAAAGGAAGGGGAGGGAGAAGACGTGGAGCAGCAAGGGGTTGGAAAGGGAGGGAAGGAAGGGGAGGGAAGAGACGGGAATAAAGGAAGAGGAGGGAGGGGATGGGGGCCACTTCGCGGTAAGCGGGTAGAATGGGGAGGGGAGGAGGGAAAGTGAAGGAGGAATGGGGGTGTCTCGCGTCTTAGGCCGTCGTCGTATAGTTTTTTGTGTGTGCGAGAATCAAATCAGATGAAGTTTAAACACATGGCACTCATACATTATATTTAATGCAAAAAAACAACCTTAATGCAATTCGTTCGACAACCATAGCAAAACCGACAATTTCAGTGCTGAATCTAAGTCAAATTTGTGCTTCGATCAATACGCGCGTGGGTAAAATGCAGATTTTCATCCGCATCAACATCCGCATTTTACACGTAACATCCGCATTATACCCCTGACCTGTCGTGTAAATGCACATTAGGAAAGAGTACCGTATCAAAACACTGCAGTATAAAGCCTGGTTTCCAGCCTGCCGTACGCAATGCACGCATCGGAACGGAGGAGCTTACGGCAAGTTGTGACGGATATCAAAAAATTAAAAAACGCAAGACGCACAATACGCGCAGCGGACGGAGTTGAAATCTTGTCGCATCAGCGATAGAACCTGTTTTTAAGTTCACGACCCATGGACCAGCGAGAGCCAATGGCAACAGCCAATCCAAGTAGCCAATCACGTGTGTGATTGCAAAGCCGCAAAAAACTAAACAACATGTGGGTATGGTGGCGCCTGCTCTCCGGGAGTTGGATGAGCTTTTAATTGCTGCTGTAGAAATTTATCCATGTTTCTATAATATAACATGTAAAGAATTTAGAGACAAGTGATGGTTCCTGCATTTTTGCATGCATTTCCGGAGTATTTTTTAATTATTAAAAATGCAGCGAACTACCATTGTTTGCTGTTCATTTCCATCACTACGCCTACACATATACATAATATATTCATAAAATTGCAGCACAGCTAGAAACGTGTTTTTTTCTATGTTTTATGTCATTTGTGTATGGTTGTCATGACGCACGCTGAGGACTGCGCACATTGCTTACGGCAGGCTGGAAACCAGGCTTCACTAACCATCCGTGCACAGGAGACCACCTGCAGTTCAACAACCGTTATGCTAACGCTCATTCATTTTGACACACCACTATTTCGACAACTGCAATTCTAACAACTTTGTTTTAAAAAAGAACTCAAAGATACAAACAACGCTTTCCGTAAATGTCATCAGGAGATGACATGAATACTACTTAAGTTTAAAAATAAATATAAAAGATGTAAATCGTTGTTAGGTGGATTGTTTAAATGTGATGACAGTGTGGTTTTTATCGCGCGTCAGCATAGCAAATCTGTCTGTCCGTCTGTCTGTCTGTTTGTCCATCCGTCTGTAACATTCCGGTATCAGATAAAAACGGATTAACATATCGTCATAGTTTTTTCACTATACGGTAGCCCAATCATTCTGTTTTCATCAGCATCAAACATCTTCACGAAATTCTGACGGGGTCACCCCCTGCAGGGGCGATAAATTCAGGTGGGGTATAAAAATTTCGCGATTTTCGACCAATAAGTCGCTATATCTCGCAAACGATGCAAGATATCGCCGTAGTTACTATGGAAGGCGAATAGGAACTCATATGCGATCTATAAAATGGTGCCATTTCCAATGATCTTGAACGAACCGTAACCGTGTTTTCAAGGTCACACAACTCTTTGATGCTAAATATCTCACAAACGGCTACAGATACGGCCTGTGTTACTATAGAAGGCGAATAGGAAACTGTACCCAAGCTTTCGAATGGTACCACTTTCAATGACATTGAGTTGTTTAAAACCCCGATTTCAAGGTCACAATATTATTCAATATCAAAAAACTCATGGTAAAAGATAGAGCTATATTTACAATGGCCGACCAATAGAAAATCGCACATGGTCTATCGAACGGCGCCATTTTCAATGACCTTGAACGACCCCTAACCTGGTTTTTAAGGTCACGCCATTCTTTGACACTGAATATCTCACGAAACGGCTACAGATACGGCCATAGTTACTATGGAAGGCGAACAGGAAACCATACCCAAGGTTTCAAATGTTACCACTTTGAATGACCTTCAGTGACCTCTAATCCACATTTCAAGGTCACAATAGTATTGAACGTCAAATAACTCGACTACTACTAAGTCGTGTATGATCTATTCAATGGTTCTGTTTTCAGTGATCTTGAGTGACACTTAACCTAGATTTCAAGGTCACGGTGTAATATTTATGCCTATAGATGCCCTCAGCATATCGTGTGCGCAGCTGACGCGCGATCTGTTGGCGATAGCTAAGTTCTTGTTATTCATTGTGAATGATGCTATGCACATGGCTAGCATGGCTTAATGGGAGCGCACGGCTAGCGTGTTTTTCAGTTTCCATGCTATGACTTTGACTCGTATTATGTATTCTAGTGGACTTCGACTGACTGTGCTGTTTGTGTCTGTGAAGGTTTTGACGGTGGCAATGCAGATCAGTATTTCACTGCCACATTTCAGGTCGGTGACTCTTGTTTTGATTTTTGTTGCTTGTGTTTCCTTGTGTGTAAAGTGTAAACTTGTAACTTTATTACCAGGTTAAGAGATTGGCAATGGTACTGGGATCACACCTACTACATGACATTTAAGGACGACATCAATCAAAACACCAAAAATAAAAATAAAAAAACGGCGATATTACTTAAGAGCACATTTACTTTGTGGTGATGTGCGGCTGCCAAAGTAATATCACCTCGTTGATTTTTGCTGTTTTAGTTGTATAATGTCAGGGTGCTCCCCCCACAGTGCAGGGCCAAAATTCACAATTCTGCTACCTAGAAGTTTCGTCCTGCGGCCCACAGAATATACATGCCAAGTTCATTGACCTCAGCCCAGCAGTTGACACTAACTGACAGACGCACGGACGGACATTTCAGCAGTTTTACACATTGTCTCGAGAGAGAGAGACGACTAATAAATCTGGAGCACAACAATAATGTAAAAATAATGAAAAACACTAACTACAAGAATAAAGATTACTTAATATAAATAAAATTTAGGATAATGAAAATTTACAAAAATTAATTAACAGTACAATACGGTAAATGAAAATTGCTAAAGTATAATAAATTATGAACAAAAAATGTAAAAAAATTAGCATTAACAATTTTTAAAATAATTACCTAACAAGGCCTCTGCTGTATATTCTTTCACTTGTTTGTGGCATTTTGTCCTAGTGGCATTTTCCTACTGGCATTTTGTCTTGGTAGCAAAAATGTCTTGGGGCATTTTATTTTGTGGAATTTTGCCCGGGACTCGAGGCAAATGCAACATGTGCAAACAAGTCGTCAGAAATTTGAAGTTTGCCAGCACTTAGGCGACATAGGTAGCCATTAAAACGATTGATGTAACCTGGTTGGGTATTACGTTGTTTCTACTGTTGTCCTATATTTGGATGCAGTTGGTTTTTCGGCAACACTGTATTTATGTACATATGGCATGGACTATATCGCTACGTCCAAAACTTTCGACCCTCTCCCCTCAATTATAAGTTCATAATTCTCACACCAGTGATGAGGGAGTGACACACTTATGCCTCAGCATATTTGCCAGGTGTCAGCGTCGTCTCATTGCAAATGTCAGTAGAGGAGCCAGGGTATGATATACTTTGCACAGGTTGCTGTTGATTGAAACTCTGAGAGCTGAAAGACAGCAATGTGTGAGTGGTCTTGCACTTTACATTCCCACTGTCACACGTCTCACTTTTCCAGCATTTTATTTTCGTTTTTGCAGTGAGTTTTGACAGACAAGTTAGTTGGGGCAATGGGCATGTCATTGTGTATATTACTTATGCATATGTGTGTGTGTGTGTGTGTGAACAGGGTGTAGACGGCAAGTCGTCACTAAATGAGCATCGTCCTCATAGTTACAATGATCTTTCAGCAGCCGGCCACATCGCCCCACCAGTGGTACTTTTATATACTAGGCGTGTGACGGAGTTCGTCAAAATCCGCATCCATTGAATGCGGATGTCTGCTTATAAGTCTGTGTGGATTTGAATGCAAATGCCAGTTTCAGTGCAAATGAAAGTGTAATATGTATACCAACTGAAATAAATGGGTTATTGTTGCAAATTAACTCAGTGCTGGGATAACTGCACGCATTTGTGGTTTAATGAGGATCAGCTTCAGGTCAGAAATGTCACAGTTGTATCGTGTTAATGTGGTTTGGCAAAGCGGTGTTGCTTTGCTGACTTCTACACAATTCAGAATTGCTGAAAAGTCGTGAATAAATTTAACCGATTTTAAGTCTTCCGAAAGCGTTCAAAATTCTGCAAATCCAAATTTGTACTTCGTCACATTTCTAGATATTACATTTGTGTCACTGTCGTTGGTTTTTCAGACAGCACACAGAGAGTCGTGTCACTTCACTCTGATTGTGCAGAGGGGTGTATTCAATATATTAGTTTAAATATTGGTATCACCAATGTTGTATATGCTTTGTGCTTAGCAGGATTGCTACTGGGCTCATTGCAGTTTATGCATGGCATTGCATGCTGTGTTCTGAAGTCTTAGTCTCAGTCTTTTACTGGTTTTGAAGAATCTCATGAAGCAGCCATTATAAGCATAGCATAGCAAGCATAGCATAGCATGGGGATGTCAGAATCCTGCATTTCTGCACACACGTGATTTCGTACACACTTGGCTTTGGTATCCTATGCAGAAATTTGGACATTTCACACAGAATCAATGAATTGGTGCAGAATTCAGACTTCTGCAGGCATAGCTAATTACCACTCTGTATTGCCTTGGACTATAATCCTAATGCTAAGCCTAATCGTAATCCTAACCCTAACCCTAACCTTAGCCCTAATTATTTTCCAGATCCGTTGTCCAATCGGACATGTTCAGATCAGTCCAGAGCATTTGTAGTGGCCGTGTTGTTAGACACATACAAATTGGTAATTAATCACCGGAGCACTAAGCAGAAGTAATTAATCACACCACTTTTCTGCAGGTTTTTGCAGATTTGACTGTCACAGCTCGTCACTAATCACAGCCACTCAACAGTGCGATGCTTTTTCTTTAATTGGCTTTAGTTTCTTTAAGTTTAGTTTTGTGTATGTTAATAATTTTCATTAACAGTTGTCTGGGTTTTTTTTGTGTTGTCACCTGGTTGTCGTTATATTTGTTTTTGCTAATACCAGTCAAGTGATTGGCTGCAAAGGTTGTGTCCAAAGTGACCTATAGTGTGTCGAGTGGGATGTTGAACCCTACTAAACCACATACGAAATATTTGTTGATATAAGTAACGGCTGCTATTTCACTGCTGAAATGTTTTGTTTAAAGAGACTCACTTTTCAGTGTTAAAGCACAAACTACATTCATGTGGCCAGTTCGGCATTACTGCACGAGTTTGGTCTCTGAGTTTTAAAGATTCATGATGACCTTATTGTGTGACTTCTAAATGGTTTACAAAGAGAGTTGAAGATGTGAAGATTGAAAATGTTATGCTATATCTGTGATCAGTATCTTGCCTCGACACTTAAAACTGGAGTCATTGCACGTTTGATGTTTTAACAACTCGCATCGCACTTTTGAATGTAGATTTTAGTTTACTTTAGACTTTCTAATAAGCTGGTGTTCCTTTGTTACATATAAGTGTATGTTAAGTGACTAAATCACGTATAAAATGACCTTGATGTGTTATAAACTATTACACGGCGGGCGGGGTTGATTTCGCAGACAGCTGTGCCTGGCTGTGGCTGACTTGGTGTAATATGCAGCACATTACGTCGGTGCAGTGCTGTGGTGGGCTAGATGCTGCTGCTGCTGGTGCTGCTGCCGAGTGTTGAGTGTGCTTTGTTGTTGTGGTGCAGACACATTACGTCGGTGCAGTGCTGTGGTGGGCTAGATGCTGCTGCTGCTGGTGCTGCTGCCGAGTGTTGAGTGTGCTTTGTTGTTGTGGTGCAGACAACTGTCGCCATGCCGACGTCGGAGTTTGTCCCGGTGAACTCTCAGTCACTAATGAACAATGACAGTGTACGTGGTATGAGGTCTACGTACCCAGCAGCGTTCCATCCAGCACAATTTGGTGCACAGCTGAACAGCGACCTCGCACCACGCGGTATATCCGCATTTCTGTTTTGTCAGTCTTTAACATTTGTTGCTATTCTCACATAAATAATTTTTGCTTTTCCTTGTTGGCTGCACTTCTGACTTAAATGTTGGCTTCAGTTTGCTGATAGAGCAATGTGATTCACAGCCGTACAAATAATCAGTCTTGTGTGCATCTGTGGCACAGGAGCGTCTTCAAGCCCGCTGCATTCACATACAAGAAGTCCTGATCGGTCATCAGTACATAATGCATCGTCGTTTCATGCCGGCATCTCATTGGCTAACAGCGGAGTTGCCGTGCAGGTGTCTGTCTTAGTTGACATGTAGTAATGGTGGCCATTGCCTACAAGTCACGCACACTGTTTGATTTCTTATGCCAACTTACTCAGCCTTCTCTCCTTTGCAGGCATGAGTCATATAGGCATGTCCTAAAAGCCACATCTTATGCCGAGTCTGACATTATTTATCTGTTAATACATGACTGTGGTCATATGCCTGCAATAAGTACCTGAGACGTAGATAAATGCCTGAGCAGCAGTGAGAGCATTTGTTTTTCGAGGGCATATCTCCGTGCCTTATGACCACAGTTATGTTTTAATATATTTATCACTTGATCAAGCTGTACAGGGTGGCTCAAATTAAAATACCCCACCGGACAAAATGCAATTGATTATTTCTCGACAACCGTGTGAGATTTTTATACCCAAATTTCTTGGTTTATGTGGGAGAGATCCTATAAAATTCTGACATTAAAAAATATTTTAGTTTTCTCCAAAGTTGGCTATATAAATATTCTATGCCACATTTTCAATTCTGTATGGAATATTCAACAGCAACTTGTAATTTTCATTCATGTCATGGTTGTTGCGGGCGTCTGTTTCGGTGCATTTAATTCCAAACAAGACCAACCCCCAAAGTGAATGCAAAACTTTATGTTGAAACACTGTTGTCGGAACTTGTTCAAGATTGCAGATCTGTTTTGCCATCTGGCTTCATCTGACAACAGGATGGCGCACCTGCACACATGGCAAAGCTGGCTCAAGGCTGGATTGCTACCAACTGCAGTGAATTCATTGGTAAAGATGAATGGCCTCCGAATTTGCCTGACCTCAACCCTCTGGACTACCATGTCCGGGGAGCTAGGCCTATGCTTGAACGCTACAACTCATTTCAACCCAAGCCGGAGAACACCGATGAGCTCAAGAAAGTTTTGCAGTTGATATGGGACCAGCTGCCATGCACAAGACTCGATCAACAAAGCCATATTGAGCTTCCCGAAAAGACTTCAGGCTTGTGCGAAAGCTGGAGGTGGACACTTCGAACATACGCTAAAATGAACTACTTGTGAGATATTTTGGTATTTGTAATAACAGTCCATGTTTCTTGACAGTGAAAATTGCTGCACAATGGAAAATATGGCATAGATTATTTATACAGCCGTAACTTTGGAGAAAACTAAAATATTTTTTTTTTAAATTCAGAATTGTAGCAGGATCTCTCCCATATAAACCAAGAAATTTGGATATAAAAATCTCACACCGTTGTCGAGAAATTGCATTTTGTCCGGTGGAGTATTTTAATTGGAGCCAGTCTGTATAATAAGTTATGATAAAAAATTGGCAATATATGGCATGAAAATTAAGTGGCAATGCATAATTGTACTGTGATTCACTCTGTTGGAGTTGCCACCCACCATTTAAAGACACAATCATTTAGTGTAATAATGTTACATAATGTGTACAGTGGTTGAACTGACTTTCAATACAGCATAGTTCCATTTGCAAAAATAATGCTGTCTGTCTCATTGTTGCACATTTCTAGCTGAATGATACTACATGACGTTCAGGTTATGGCATGGGCCGTCAGTCTGACGTTCTTCTGACGTCGGTGTACTGTACACATAGGGTCCACTTTTCGTCAGTATTATTGCACCATCTAATAGCTTAGGGACTTGAACAGTTTGTGTTAAATTTTGACAAGAAATTTTTATGGTTTCTGGGTGATGCAAGTTAAACGGAAGGAGGTGCGAAAAATAGCCTTTTTCGGACCAGTATCTCGCTTTATCTCGGAAACGATACAAGACTGGAGCATGGTTGATTGACATGTTCAGGAGGACGTTGGAGGAACGACATATTTTTATGTGCAAGACGAGTCCAGCACTGAGACAAATGCAGTGCCAGCTTCACAGGTCACTTCTTCTTCTTCTCGTATGCGTGTCATTAACCATAATTGGTCAGCCACGAAACAGCGTCCTCATCCGCAGAGTGTAGCCGAGATTAGCCGCCATTCAGTTTTGTCAGGGGACAGGATTCGACAATGTGAGACATCGTCTGACATTGTCGAATGTGACAGGTCACTGCTAATGCTTTACTTCTTAGTCTTACACAGTGTTATTCTCGTCAGTATGCTACACACGGACTTCACGCTTTAGTAGCTGTCGGTATAAATCAGGCGACATTGTATGTCTTAATGAAATTGATAACTTGATCTTGAAAATTACAATCAGGTAGCTTCTTCATAAGCTGCTGAGGAAACAAGCATGAAAACACACCTGCTGAGTAATACAGTAAGTACAATTGCAGTGGTATCATTCTAGTGTAATAGTCGCATGGTTCACTCATTTTTTATCTCCCCGATGTTACTGGAGAGATATTAAGTTTGCTGTTTGTCTGTTTGCCAGGGCGTCAGTCTGTCTGTTTGGGATGCTGATCGCACCAGGGCTCCTGTCAGGGGAGCTGATCACCCCAGTGGGTCCCGTCAGGGCAGCCAAAAATGTACCATGGGGGAGACATTGTGTCAGTCTGCATGGATCAACTCTTTTCAGTTAGTTGTGTTTAGTTGGCCAGTTTTTCTTTGCTGTTGCTTTGGGTTCCTAGTGGTTGGAGGCCCTGACCCCCCTCTGAACCAAATGTATTGAAGTTTTATTGCAGTTATGGGTTGCACTGGGTATACAGAAGGGTCATGATAATGATGATGATGATGATGATGATGATGCAGGTGGTGCCACAGTTCACTGTGTTCTCCGGAATGCCGCCTCACATTGCCCACTTGAAGCTAAAACCTGGAGTGTCACCATCTTTCTTCATGCATGATGAACTGAAAATGGTCTGCACAGCTGTTTTGCAATATAACAATGTCATAAAGACTGGTAGTAGATGTAGTGGTAGCAACCGAAAACATACCATACCTGTTTGGTACAGTACTAACTGGTCCTGCAGGATTAACGTGTGAGGTACATTAGATAGTACACGAAGATGACAGTCACAAAATTTAAAGTGTCTACATTGCTTCCATTCCAGAGATAGGAGGGTGTTCCAAATTTGAAAAGTGGGTCGTATGATCCCGTTTATTCTTTTATTGACTAATACAACTCCACACGTTGTCCGTGTAAAAGTTTGTCATGATCAGCTGAGTAGTTTTTCAGTTATAAGAAACAAACTTTCTGTCATTTAGGATTGAAACTCCTACTCATGTCCCAAAATTTCACTTTGTGGGAGTTTTGGGGAAACCCTAGGGCGATCGCTGCCAAAGTAACACCATTTCAGCACATTGTCCTTTTGTGTATTCTCCTGAATTTTGGTAAATGTAGCCTTCGTGGTTTTCAAAAACCTGTCCTAAAAATTTGTACAAGCAAAGAAAAACTATGAACATGGTGCAAAACAAAAGTGGTCCGTCTGCCGTGGAACCAGTAAGTAATAACAGTGTCGTAACACTGGTAGTGGATGTAGTAGTATTACCATAGGTTGTAAAATGATGACACTTCTGTATGTCTGTCTGTCTGTCTTGTCTCATCTTTGAAGTGGCAGAGACGTAGTGACATCGGTTTCTAAGGCACTCAGTGTCATCGTGAAAGCTAAATCTGAGGTGCCAAATCCACTCGCATTTTGAGTTTGCATTACTTACTGTTTTCAGTGCTGAAATGATGTCACTATTACAGTCTGAAGAATTACATATTCTTTAGACGTAAATAGCAAAACTCGAATTGTTTTAACAGAAACAGCATTCACTCTCATGAATGGCAGTGCTTTTACGGTGATTCATTTTTACATTTTTGTTGTACAATGTAGAATAGGGTGGTCCACGGCACTATGGAAAATTTGCAAGTTTATTAAAACCAAACTCCACAAGTTTAAATATGTTCTACCATATGTAATAAAAATATTTAGCAGACTGAAGCATGTTTAGAGGTCGCTCAAGGTCACACAAGTTTGCCCATGGCTCTGGTTGAGCAAATTTGTCCAAAGACCCAGCTAAAATTAGATAAAATCAACTTTTTAACTGAAACTGATCCATTCCTCACTTGCAAGCTGACTGGGTAAACCAAACTGGTGATTAGAAACAACATTTCTAATTAAATAGCTGTCAAAGTTGCAGAATGCAATGTGCATTTGGTTGTGAATTATGCAAAAATATGTAATTTGAAGAACTGTTGAGTTAGAAAACTTTATCAGAGTATAGTCAGTTAGTCACTGATGATTAGCAATTCTGAGGTTTCACTAGTGACTGTTTGAGGGTAGCTGTGAATTGGTAAAAGACAAGATTGGCACAAACAAGAAGCAGTGTTAAAGTTTGGCTGCTAGGAAAGGATACAGATCAACTGTCCGGGTCGCATCTTCCAAGCAATGGAGATGGAGACGCTCTGCGACTTCTGATCTTCCTTCAGCTGATCAAAAGTTAACACTGAAAGACGCAGCATCAAGCAGAAATGGTGAATTTTTGCAAGGTGGCCTTCTAAGAGTCACAACCAAGAGAAGATTACGAGGAATTAATCAAACTTTGCATAATTTTCCTGGGTGGTGCAGATCCTGCAGAAATTTCTTTACGAACACCCGGAGCATTCCACCAGGCATGATGGATGGTCAAAGCCATCTACAGTCTGAAGATATTCTTGTTCCAGCATCAGTTCACTTTGACTACCAAACAGAAATAATAATAATAATAATACAGCATTTGTATAGCGCCATAATGTCCTATGCGGATACAGACACAGTGTAAAGGAGCTAGCACTCTTTGTGAGCCTGATCTATGTCCAGTTTTGGCATGAAGCTCCTCTTGGTAGAAGGGCATCACTGAATGACATGCAGCTTTTGGAGTCACTTACAAATTATCCAAACAGAACCATCGCTAAGGCTGCCAGAGATACATTTCTGGTATTTTTCAGAGTTTCTTGTTGGCCTTTCTTTCTTTGATGACAGAATTGCAGCAGATGTGAGAATATGGACAGTGGCAAACCGCTAAATTCCGACATGTGAAGCGTCTTAACAGACCACCTGAGCTATTGTATCTTATGGGCCTATCAAGCTGTGTTACACAAAGAACTGCTGTGATTTTCTATGTCCTCTGTACAAACGGCACGATGAAGGCATATAATTTCATGGCTAAGGACCCCACTGAATGGCTATCGG
>Ga0209149_1000827_pt1 | contig 14041 bp, 7 predicted proteins | sample WorMetTyACAVOLI2_FD_187423 | JGI IMG/M metagenome (GOLD analysis project Ga0209149, IMG submission 187423) | Marine gutless worms symbiont microbial communities from Max Planck institute for Marine Microbiology, Germany - Olavius algarvensis... ... | reverse complement strand
TCCACAGACGGTCACCCATCCGAGTACTAACCGGGTCTGACGTAGCGCAACTACGTTGATCGAAGCCAACGCGTTACCACTAAGCCAAACCGCCAACCAGCCATTACTCTCTTCGCCAGATACTTTAAAGGCGTCTGCACAATGCACAACTTGTTTTATCGCAGACGTCTTTAATCCAAACTCAAGACCCATTCCGTTCTCTGTAGCCGGCGAGCGTCTCTCGGATAATGTCTCTGTGCTAACACATTTTCTTCATAATTTATAATAATATATACGAGTTATCTTGAGGACAGACAGACGCACTCACGATGATCACAATAGGCCTACCTGCTTCGCAGCTAAACAGAGGCGTGCAGTTTATTACTGTATAACGCGTGGTTTCCATGATCACGTAAGGATTCCGCAACGCAACGCACCGCACTGTAAGCGTTTTCCGTTCGACAAAAACGTCGTAAAACGTCGGTAACACGAGCTTGCGGCAGCCAGCAGCGTGCCGCTGGAGAACAGTGTTGTAGGCCTATTCTTCCGCATTGCGGTGCGTTGCGTTGCGTCGTATTATGGAATTCTTACGTGATGATGGAAACAAGGCGTAAGGAAGCTGGCAGTAGCGGTTAGTGCGCCGTGTTGTTGTTGTCCAGTCTGACACAAGTGATGCGCAAGTTCGCTCGACAGCTGGACGACTGGCTCAAAACAGCGCTCGAAGACGTGCCGCTGTCTCTACAGCAGACCAAGGTCGACTGTGAGTATCGGCTATTCAGTGTCATCGACCTACACCGTCTACAGTGTCCACTTATCTCGACTAATAACATTCGACTTAATACGTTGTATTGTATTTAGTCAAAGAGACGTACCGTACTTCACAAATGTGCTAACAGTTCAGTTATTTAGAGTTTATACTAAAGTGTCCAACAGGAAACATCTTCAGCAATTTCTTCACATCATAACATTTTTTGTCTCAACAATTTAATACCGTGTTTATAATCTACGCTGATAGCCATGACCAAAGCCGTTGGATACTTACTACACAGGCCTGGAAGCAGACAAGTGGCGATCCTAGCGGTCTAACATGGAACTACCGTGGCATAACGTTGTTATATAACTTCACGACAGCCTTGCTATATATGGTGTCGTCAGTCACAATGGCTAGAATTGTGGCAAGGCTGTTGAATATTTACTAAACAGTAAAGATTAAAATAAATAGAATAAATACATAATTTAACACATTAAAACAAATTTTACAACGCAAATATTTACAATCCATCACTCGCTGATGTATAGTACAGTATACATGTATGTATGTATTGTGGAGAAAAATATAAGGGTCCTTTTCTCTGAACGCGGTGTATAACACCGGTCGCTATATACGGTGAAAATGTAGAAGCGGAAAATGTCGGACGAGACTGCAAGATCAGAAACTGTAGAATTTCGTTAGGACTCAGTTCCCAGACAAGACGCTCACGCCAGCACGGCGCAAACCTGTTGTGACCAATCACGTGCGTCGGCCGTCGATACCTATATACAAAGGATTAAAATCTGATCAACATATACAAATAATCACTAAATTGGCGTTAAACTGAATAAGTGGAATATTATGAATGAAAGTTATATTGAAAACGAACTTAAACGGAATAAAATTCCCAAAACATTATTAACCAAGGAATCGAACTGCGGACCTATATACTGGCAAATATAAGCTGCACCATGTTAGCGGATATATACAGCGCGCATGCGCCATGCGTTATCGCGCGTCTATTGGTCACAACAGGTTTTAGCCGTGCTCCCGTGAGGCGCTTTTATTTCCTAGAATAAGGGACCAAATTGCACGGCTGGAACATGCATGACGGGAAAGCGAAGGACATGATAGATGGCGGATCATGTAAACACAAGGACAGCAAGGGTTGTGTTGGTTTGGTGTGTAACAGCGCACTGTAGATGGCAGGTTTACGTAGGTCCAGATTTCTTCGCAGTTCGTTCTTGAATGTAGCAGTGAACTGATCTACATTTACATTTGTCGTAAAAAACACTAGGCCGACAGCGAAGACTATGGCGTAGGTCCTATGTGTGTGTGTGATTGTGTGTGCAGTGTCGCGACGTTTTTGCCAGACTCTGAAGCGTCTGACGTCACTCAACCATCTCTGTCAAGCCGCACGTAGTGTCGTCCACAGCGCTGACGTCACCAGTCAAATGCTCTACGATTGGTCGAGAGTCGACCTGCCTGGCATCTGTAAACAAACCATCTACACGATGGACAAGTACAGTGAGCGCGACTATGAGATGATTGTAACACGTGAGTGCACGTGACGTCGTGACGTCACTATCTACGTCATTGTCGTTTTCACCACCAGCAGCAGCAGCAGCAGCAGCTAGGCTACAAACATGTCGCTACAGTTTGACGTCATATCTATAATGTGTCCCAAAAAACGTCCCCCTTTTTATTTTATTTTTTTTGAATAACTCAGTCAAAAATTAGCCGATTAAAATTTTTGGTGTACAGAATCCTGAGGAAGCTTGCGATTTAGTCGGCTATAACTCGCCTGAAAAGTGTCACTGCACTACCTTGTAAAATTCAGGACTATTATTGTTATCAGCTTGTTACAGAAATATGATAAGAAAATGTTTTAATGAAGAAGTAAAAGCGTCAAACAAAAACTACAAAGTTAACGGATCTGCTGTCTGCTTTCTTTACAACATTTTCTTTCGGTTGCTGGGTGGCTCTGGAAATAGCCGGATGTTGAGTGGTGTGGAATATGGTCTTGCAGACGTAACAGGCACTGTTCGAATTGACCACCGTCTGCTTCAACACAAGCTTCGAGTCTTGTTTGCCACTGGTCAGTGGCATTGTCCACCACGCTCTGCTGGAACTCACGCCATGTCTCAACCAGCTGCTGCCGCAACTCGTCTTTTTTTGTATTTCACTAGGTAGTGCGGTGACATTTTTCAGGTGAAGTGGGCAAATTTATAGTCAGCTGGTGTCAACTTTCCTCAGAAGTCTGCGTACCAAAAATTGTTATTGCAATCGGTTTATTTTTGACTGAGGTATTCCAAAAATAGACACAGTGTATATTGCAACTGTTGCGAAATCTTGTTACAAAACCTCTTTCTATAGGCCTACATAAGAACTTGCAGACTCTGTTGGTTTTATTAACGATGCTTGGTGTCGCACATGCGCACGATTATTTTCTAGAAACATCGAGAATGACGGCTGGTTGCATGTTCTGTGTAGTGTCGCGGGAGTTTGAAGACCTACTGCATGACAAGGCGCCGCTTGAGGCGTACACCGAGTGGCTCGAGTCTATGGTCAATCGCTGCATCATACTGGTAATAGGAGCATATCTCAGCTCAGCCATAGGCACTGCGTGTGTGTGTGCGTGATATTAGACTTCACAGAATGCCTACAGCATGCCTCTGTCATAAGTCATTATAGGATAAATATAGCTTCGTCTTTTTAAAACGAGCCTTGATAAGTGTTTCTCACGAAAGTTACGTACTGGTGCTAGGCCTTTACACTGTCATATATCTCGACTTATGACACGAGTTATCACTGACGTCATTCTTGACGTCACTGTGTGTCACTGACTTTGAATGTCTAATATCGGACATCCCTCGGTCTTCTCCGGCATGTCGGCCTAGGTGGTCTCTGAATCACGGTACAGCCAGTTCAGTTCTTTGGTCATAGACCAAGTCTGTGAGTCATACACCGTATGCCACTTGATGTTTGATAATAACTTTGGCAAATGTGGACCAATCAAATTCTTTCACCAGGTGATTTGTAAGAAAATTATGTATGTACATATCGCAAAAATTCCACCTCACCTGCAATGTGTTGCTACACTACCTTGTGCAAGTCGAAAATTCAAAAATGTTATGAAATTTTCTCGTTGAACGCGACAATTAAAACTAAAATGTATTATGAGATCTTATGTAACCTGCCACAAAATATTGCACTAATGATTTTACTTAAATATGTGTACAACATACGAAGTATGGCCTAGAAAGAACGAAGACGGTGCGAAGATAATCATGGTAAAAAATAGCCATGATGCAACAATGTTCAACCGAATAAGGTTCAGCTGTTGATTCAAGACGTCGTCTGACAAACTTCAAAATGTTAGTCAGCCAGTCAGTGTGAGCAGTCTTGAGATAGTCTGTCTAACTACTGTTAAATGTTAAATCAAGTCCTCATGTCCTCAGGAACATGTCAACAGTCTGTTGAGGTGCTGTCAAAGTCAGTAACATGTTTGGATTTTCGACTCGTGAATCTTTGTGATGTATACATAGAGAATTTTCTCACGAATCACCTGATGAAAGAATTTTGAAAATCGGTCCACATTTGCCAAAGTTATTATGAAACATCAAGTGGCTTACTTTTTTGGAACATGGTGTAGAAGAACAGCGAGAACGTACACTGTGGAGACGTAATTTCGTGCAGTTGTTGTTCTGGAATAACTAACCGCTTACAAACATATCGTATTCTTAACAGTGTTCATATCCGAATTTTAACCAAGTTTAAACACTTGATATGGTAATGTATTTGCTATGACAGTTTGTACACTTTTTATAGCTTCAAATTTAAACTTCATGCATGATCGAAGTTTATTTTGTTATCGTGCTACACAGTTAAGTATTTACTTTCTTTAATTCAAAAGTTCAATTTAAAATTGTGAATTAAAATTTAAAATTAAATTTAAAATTAAATTTAAAATTTAAAATTAAATTTAAAATTTAAAATTAAATTTAAAATTTAAAATTAAATTTAAAATTTAAAATTAAATTTAAAATTTAAAACGTGTGGCGCGTTTGCCGACGCCAGGAGTAAGCCCCCGCCGCACGCATAAATTTCAGGGGGAGTTTTCTCATGGGACGCCGGCGTTGGCCGCTCGGCGACCTCTGCACTATATATTTCATGGCGGGAAAATTTTTCACGGGGAGAGGGACATATGTGAGACCGCGGTGTTGGCCGCTCGGTGGCCTCGGCTGCCGCTACGCTGCAAAGACGTCCGCGAGGCGAAAGACGAACGAACAAACCAACAGACAGACAGACATCGTCGCGTAAACCCCTCGCTTTGAGGCGGCGACTTTTAAAAGTTCAGCCACTTTGTATCATCGTGATTTACAAATAGGCATACGGAGAATTATTCAGAATTTGACAGATCTGTTTGCTTGCATAACTCCTGGAAAAAATAGACAAATCTTAACAAAGATTTCAGTCAACATATCTGAGAAAATGCTGATGCGTTGAAAAATGATTTGTCTATTTGCTAAACGTTCTTTGCTATCAGCAACGTAAAGTCAAGTGAACGTCAGTAAAAGTGTTGTTATTTATATTGATTTGAATAATGGTCAATTTCCAGCCGCTTTTAAATCAGCGTCGGTCACACCACTGCTTAAAAAGCCAGGGCTTGATAAGTTTGAGCCTGCCAACTATCGCCCAATCTCCAATATCAATAACATTTCCAAGATTATCGAACACCTATTCCTTAATCGGTTTCAACAGTTTGTCATGCAGTCACCAACTTCAATAGCCATCAGTCAGCCTACCATCCCAAACACTCAACCGAAACTGTGTTGCTGTGTACCCTTGACAAAGTTTGTCATTCTGCAGATAATGGCCACTCCACTTTGTTAGTGTCACTAGACTACAGTGCTGCTTTTGACACCATTGATCATAGCATTCTGCTTGACCGACTTAAATATAGTTTTGGTTTTACAGGCACGGCCCTCACTTGGCTTCAGTCCTGCCTTACTGGTCGCAGTCAGTTTGTTAAGTTGGGCAACCAGAACTCATCTTCCACGTCCGTCACCACTGGTGTCCCGCGGGGTTCTGTTTTAGGTCCGTTACTATTTACCATATACACGTCGCCTATTGCCGCCATCGCTTCTGCACACTGTGTCTCACAACAGCAGTCTGCAGACGATACCCAACTCTATATTGCTCTTTCCCCCAAACGATAGCTCCACTTCCATAGTTAATCTGGAATCATGTCTGAATGATCTGTACTACTGGTGCTGCTTAAACGGTTTGGCTCTCAACCCTGATAAAACTGACTCCATTCTTCTTGGTACCCGGCAGCTAGCTAATAGTTACACGGACATCGCAACAGTCAAAGTCGCCTACACCAGTGCTGCACTCAAGAATAAGTCAAAATTCTTGGAGTTACTCTTGACAGTCACCTTACATGGATAGCTAAGTGAGTGACATCTGCCGATCTGCCTTCTACCACATCCGTGCCATGCGACATATACGGCCTACTGCATGGAATTTCAGCTAAAAACATTCATCGCCTGCAGCGAATGCAGAACACCTTGGCGCGAGTCGTTCTCGGTTCTTCGGCGTCTAGGTTCAGTCACTCTACCGATATGTTACGTCACCTGCCCTGCACTGGCTATCTGTTGAATACCGAATTAAATTGAAGCTTGCAAAACTAGTTTTCAATACTCACAATCACAGTGCTCCACTGTATTTAACGTGTTTGCTTGATGACTATGTACCTGGTCGCAGTTTACGTTCCAGTCAGTCTAACTTGTTAACCGTGCCGTCATACAGACTAAATTTTGGTGCTCGCAGTTTCCATGTTGCAGCTCCTACTGTTTGGAACTCTCTTCCTGTAGACATTCGTGCATGTTCACTGCACAGTACATTCACGCGCCACTTAAAAACTTTTTATTTTAATGCTGCTTTTAACTAGCGATTGTTCAAGCCACCTAGTGACTCTGCCCGCGCCTCCGATTCGATGTTTGTGCATTGACTTTGTGCGCGTTACAAATTGTTTTTACGATTACGATTACGATATACATTTCATTAAATTGTTGTGAGTGAAAAGCACTTTCACGTTGACAGAAAATAAAGTCTTAAAGGGCTAAAGACACATTCAGTAAAATTACTGTGATATCTTTTAACTTTGTTGACATTCGCAGTTGCGCGGGCAATGTGTGGTCGAGTCGACCACTGCGCGGACATGACCTGCGTCAACGCGTCGCTGCGACTGATTATTTAACAAACAGACAAATTATTTTCAGAAGGTAGAATCAGCATTCATTCCGCTAATATTTTCATTAAAATTCGTTAATTTTAGCTAGGAGTTACGCAAGAAAACAGAGGGGATGTTATGTTTGTATGTCTGTGTGTGCGTGTGTCAGCCGGCAGGTCGGAGGCCCGAGCGGACACGACGCATAGCTCGTCAGTTCTTGCTCATGTGGGCGTGTTTTGGAACGCGCGTCATTCGTGACATGACTCTACAAAGTGCTCCCAGCTTCGGTCAGTCATTAACTCTAACCTAAGCCTACACAGAAACAGCGCTCTAATATTTCATTATACACACACTCAACAAATCGTCGATAAAATGCACTATCTATTCACGGGTAAGGACCGAGTACACCAACGTTACTCAAATCGCCACTTAGCTACTAAAATTAAAGCGATATTTAAATCTCCACTTATCAGCATGTCGTTGCACTTGACAAAATCAAGTGCTACGTACTTAACTGTGGTTTGTTCAACGCAATTTTCGCTAAGTAGAGATTAACACCGGAGTTAATCTCTACTTAAAGTTAAGTGACGTTGGTGCAGTCGACCCTAAACGACCTTTCATTTACAGCGATATGCTTTCATTGTGATGTAGACTTCTTTTAGTTGAAAGTTGAAACGTATGAAATTTAAAATTTACCATTCACTGCGTTGTCATGGAGTTGAAGTAGTCTATTAACGTGAAGTATAGCTGATTTCATGTCTCACATTCATCAAGTTAGCCTAATAACATTGCGGAAAGCTACGTAAAATTCAATGCAGCTTTATGATTTGAGCATTTTTTCTGGATTTATACGAGAAAATGTTTTTTTTAAATTTAACAGAAACGTGGTATCCCCTCAACACACTAGTGACGTCACTGTGACGTAGTTTCATGCTGACATATTTGCAAACAATAGTTAGTCATTTGTTAATTAATATCGTAATTTTTGTCATTATTTGATCATCCCGTTAAATAGCACACTTGCCGATAGGTGATAATTTACCACAGGGTCCAATCAGCTAGGCTGTGAACGAGGTTGAGGGAGTGCTAAAAGGCCGGTGGAGAACACTTTGAAGTGAACATCTACTCCAACTCTACAAATGTTTTCTTTTAGTTCAAGTGACGTTGACACTCTCAACACTGTTAATAGCTGAAGCAGCGTTGATAACGTTAAAACTTTGGGGTTGACATATTTTATATACACCTTTATTCACCATATATGTTAGCTAAAAGTGAAAAATTGAAAAATATAATAAACAATTAAAAGCAGTTAAAAGTTTTAAAGCAGCAGTTTTTCGTCTTTATCAACATTGTGGATATTAAAATGAAACTTAGCACATAATAGGGTAACTAGTGCGCAAAATATTTCGTGATAGGTTGAAGTCGTTTTTGAAAAATTAGCAAAATTCCTTAGGGGGTGCTTTTTGACGCACCCTGATGACGTTAGATGTCGGACAGTAGTGGACATAAAGCAAAATGAAATTTGCGCACAACCACTGTGCCTGGCGTCGCGCATTAACTGTGCAGAAGTTAACTGTAAAGGTAAAGGAAGTGGATTTATACATATACATGTAGCACCATTTTGTGAGCACCTCACCTTCACGGCGCTCATCTATGGACACTTACCTGCAAATCACACCATACCTCGTAAGCGTTCACCAGACGGCGTCACCACTGATTGGTGTGGTCGATATCTAATTGCAGCTTCAGCTCAGTGCACATGCAGCAGAAAACTGAACTAAACTGCTGAGTTCAGTTCAGTTTCACGCTGTGCATTAAACCGACGACGATCGACCGGCGACGGTCGTCGCCGGTTCTTTGACAGTCACGAACCTGCGACGGTCGTCGCAGGTTCTTTGACAGTCAAGAACCTGCGACAGTCGTCGCCGGTTCTTTGACAGTCACGAACCTGCGACAGTCGTCGCCGGTTCTTTGACAGTCACGAACCTGCGACGGTCGTCGCAGGTTCTTTGACAGTCAAGAACCTGCGACGGTCGTCGCCGGTTCTTTGACAGTCACGAACCTGCGATGGTCGTCGCCGGTTCTTTGACAGTCACGAACCTGCGACGGTCGTCGCCGGTTCTTTGACAGTCACGAACCTGCGACGGCCGTCGTCGCAGCTCGTCGCCGGTTCAATACACAGCGTGAAACTGAACTGAACTCAACTTAGCTCAACTGAATGACCCAGTTCAGTTCAGTTCAGTTTTCCGCAGTGTGATGATGACTTGAGTCTATATAGCAGTACGCGTCAAGGCAGAAGTTAGATATTATGCAAGTTGCGCAGCGTGCTTTGCCAGTGTGTCTCGATGTTCCTTCCCTTCACCGTCGTCTGTGCGATCATCCACCAACTGTGACCTGACCTCGTCGTACCAGGCACGAGACGAAAGATGGGCGACAGCGCGTTCTCCGCCACCGCTCTGCCTACTTGCAAGCGGTCACGCGTTCGAGCGCTGATTTCAGAAGAAACTATATAACTTCTTCAGTGTAGAATGTGCCATCGTTCTGACTGTAACTGTAGCTGTCTGTCTGGTTGGCAGGTTCTTTTCATCTGCTGCATCTGATGTTCGACGACTACGTGTTGTACCTGGTCGAGTCGCTGCAGTCTCACGAGCGCTACACTGAGCTGCTGGCGTCAGTGCGAGGCACGCGACAACCAGTCAACAACAACAACAACTCCAGTAGGCTACGACATTTATGTTCACCGCCAGCACCACGAGTGTGACCTAGGCATATGTAAATTTGACAAATTGAATATCTTAACAATACAGTGATACTGTTTGCTATAATACAATAACATACAGTGTGTCCCAAAAACGTCATTGTTTTTTTATTTGAATAACTCGGTCAAAAATTAACCGATTTCAACTATTTGTGGTGTACAGAATCCTGAGGAAACTTGAGACTAGTCGGCTGTAAATTTGCCCACTTCACCTGAAAAGTGTCATCGCACTACCTTGTGAAATTTAGGACTATTGTTATTACCAGTTTGATACAATAATAAAATGTTTCAATAAAGAAGTAAATAGTAAATACATCAAACAAAAACTCACAAAGTTAACAGATCTGCTGTCTGTTTTCTTTACATTTTTCTGTATTATTTTTATATTCGAAGTTTATACTGTTTTAATCAAAGATTATACTGTTTTCTTCGGGAGAAAGTGGGTGGCTCTGGAAAGAGCCGGTTGTTGAATGGTTCTGGAAAGAACCGGTTGTTGAACGATGTGGAAAAATGGTCCGGCAGACATCACAGGTGCTGTTCGAAATAACTACTGTATGAACACAAAAGTTTCGAGTCTTGTTCGCCGCCAGCACCACGAGTGTGACCTAGGCATATGTAAATTTGACAAATTGAATATCTTAACAATACAGTGATACTGTTTGCTATAATACAATAACATACAATGTGTCCCAAAAACATCATTGTTTTTTTTTATTTGACTGGTAAATGGCGTCGACCACCACGGTCTGCAGGAACTCGCGTCGTGTATCAACCAGCTGCTGTCGCAACTCGACTGTTTTGCATTTCACTAGTGCGGGAACATTTTTCAGGTGAAGTTGGCACACTTATATTATAGTAGGCTAGTAGGCTAGTGTCAAGTTTCCTCAGGAGTCCGTATACATGTACCAAAAAATATTGAAATCGGTTTATTGTTGACCGAGTTATTCCAAAAGTAAAAAGGTGACGTTTTTGGGACACAGAGTATTATCAGGTATGACTACGACGAAATAATGTAAACTACGAGATTGTGTACTGTCAGTCTCAGTCAGAAGTCACTAGTTTCACTGTGACTTTTGCGATATAGGCTAGTTCTCAACATCGTCAGTGTATTAGGCCTAGCTACTACACAACATATCTACAGAGGTTGCAATGTAACTCTGTTTATCGTCTTATACGGTCGGCACATTTTCTAAAACGGCACTGTAGCTAACTTGTCGTCTACGTAACTAATTATGTCAGTACGTTTATTAAGCCGCCACTGCAAGGGCGCTTTGCGCATCGGCCACGTTCATCTGTTTATTCTGTGTGTCTGATTGTTTGTTTATTTCTCTCTACGGTCTGTTGCGTAGGCACAGCCTCCAAGGGTGTCCCATATGTTTTCTCCCCGTGAAAAACTCCCCCAGTGAAATTTGTGATTGCGGCGGGGGCTTAATCGTGGCGTCCATAAACGCACCACACTTGTTGGTTCTGTTGTCGTCGTTATAAGCACGAACGACATGTTGTTCTGGTGTTTTTTTTTAAATTTCACTCGCTAGACGGCAGCACACTACTGTAACTGTAACCGATATGCAGTATATTTTCCAGGATTTCTGTTTTGGGGGTGTCCTTGAAAAGTTGGGGGTGCAGGCTTTCAGCCAGTATGATTGCAGCTAACAAAGCGTATACTGAAGTTAAGCGGCCCAGTGTCGCACCCCTCCCTCACCCAGCCACAGCAGTAGGCCTACTCAGTAGTATTACATTCTTAGAAACAGCAACAGTTTGTATCGATAACAAATTAAATGTTGATACTATTTACCTACGTCTGGCCAAGGCTTTCGACAAAGTCCCACACGAACGTTTTTTTGTCTTCTCAAGACTGCTTTTCGAACTTATTATGCTCACCAGTCATTATTTCTTTTTAGTTTCTAATCCGTGTGGCAGACTAAGCTGGCTATCAGTCAGTTTTTTGATTGCACGCTAAATACTTAGTTACAGTTACAATTACAGCTACAGTTTGGTATTGAAATTGAAAGCTCATGGTATTGAGGGTTTGGTTTGTAACTCTTGGTTAACAGACAGACAGCAACGCGTGTGTCTTGATGGTTCTTATTCCAGCTGGAGTCAGGTGTGGAGTGGAGTCCCACAGGGATTGGTACTGGGTCCAGTCTTATTTCTTATTTTCATTAATGATTTGGACACTAGATTATCGAGTAATATTTTGAAATTTGCACACGATAGGCCTGCTAAGATATTTCGTCCAATCATGAATCACACAGATGGATCATAGATACAGCAGGACTTGAATATTATAGTAAATGGGCTAGTGGATGGCAAGTGGAATTCAACGTCTCCAAGTGCAAAATGATGCATCATGGCAAGGATAATGCTGGTTACAGCTACAATATGGACAAGCAACAAGCAAGCAAGCAAGTTGAGAGTGAAAGGGGCTTAGGAGTTATCTTCTATCAAGACTTGAAGTCTTTGGTTCACTGTACAGAAGCATCGAAGGCCAACCGTATCATGCTGGGGCTAATGAGAATGACAAGTAAATACAGAAACCCAGTCACTGACAAATCTCTACAAGTCGTTGGTTAGACCTCACCTAGACCACTGCTTAACCGTATGGAACCCTCACTACAAGAAAGATGAGTTATTGTTATAAAGGGTACAGCATCGTTCACGCGTCTTCCCACATCAAAAGGTCTGTCGTATACAAGAACGTCGTAACAGAGCAGACTTGATTGAGATCTTCAAAATGGTTAGAGGTTTTACTTCAACTTCATGGACATTCGTTTTCCACAGCGCCGAAGACAAGATAACTAGAGGTCACAACTGGAAACTGATAAAGAACCATTGTCGCTGCAACACTCGATACTCGATTACAGTTCTTTTCTCAACGGGTCATAAATCGTTGGAAGAGTTTGTCTGAGGAAGATATTTCTGTGTCATCAGTGAACTGTTTTAAACATCGTCTCAAGAAAAGAAGTCGTCAGATGGACTTCTTTAAAGACTCATAGTCTACAAGTCCTACTGGCTGCACGAGTCCGAAAAAGTGATGGTTTTGGACAATATGGAGAAAGACATCGCCAGGTGCAGCCGCACCGGGTGAGTTGTAGCGGCGGCCGCAGATTGAATGACACTACCAGTATACCACCAATAAAAGTTTCCATGATTCAAGCCCTATTGCGCGCCTTACAAGTGTTAACCACTGTTCGAGAAAACGTATTCAACAAAGCAAAAAAACGTATAGTCACGTTTTTGGATTTTGAAAAAAAAACGTAAAATACGTATTCTCGAACGCTGGTGTTAACTTCATTTTCAAAGAGTTGGATGGGTCCGTTTGCTTCAAATTCCATTACAAAACACGAATACATAGGTAGAAGAACAGTGCAACCCTCCAATGGGGGTGTACAGACCACCCCCATCGGGGGTATCCCAGTTTGAGGGGGTGTGCCCACTTGATTGGAGGGGTGTACCACCCCCAATGGGGTTGTAGATAATTCCCTGTCGATATGCTATTTTACTTTGCCCCGACGAGGCTGCGGCTGCAATCTGAGGTGTTGTTTTGGTGTTGTGTGTATTTGTTTACTTCTTTTTTACGTAGTTTTTGTTTGTTGACAACATTACGGGCACAGGTAACAGCTATCAGCCGCGTAAAACTTTCAACGGTGACGGGCTGCATCGTTATCGGTTATTAGTTAAATTCGTCGAACACAACCAAAATTATTACCAAAAACTTGACGTTTCGACCTCTGTCAGAGCCTTCATCAGAAGAAGCTGGTACTCAGTTCTTCCGGTTCTTGACACGACGGTAAGACGCCGTGTCAAGATTCAAGAAACCGGTCGTATGCGTGGCTCATTTGGTAGCTGCCTTCATCACGGTTCATGGCTTGTTGTTCTTCCTTTCGGATGTGTATGGCCTCTATGATCCATCTGGTAAAACGCTCTGGCTCTCTGTTGATCACCGTCGCTTGAGGCCAGTTAACGATAACGATAACGATGAGTTTAATAAGAGACGGACAAACGCCATCAAAAAGTTATAGAAAAAAAGAACAGTGAGTAAGCAACACAATAAAACACAATAAACACAACACAATAAGTCAATAAACAGTCAATAAGCACTGAGAAAGAGATTACGTAAAACAAAAGAACGTTTGTATAGGCTATAGTGACAGACTGGAAGCTCGTATAGGCATTGAGAGTCCCTGAGCTGCATAGGTATACTCTTGATGGGGGGTAGCAACTGATGGAGGCAGTGGTTACTAGCTCCAATTTTGGTAAACAGTTGTTCATCTGCATTACTCAATAAGTCAGCCAGTTGTTGGATTTGAGAAGC
>Ga0209149_1000826_pt1 | contig 14044 bp, 6 predicted proteins | sample WorMetTyACAVOLI2_FD_187423 | JGI IMG/M metagenome (GOLD analysis project Ga0209149, IMG submission 187423) | Marine gutless worms symbiont microbial communities from Max Planck institute for Marine Microbiology, Germany - Olavius algarvensis... ... | reverse complement strand
TTATCTCTGTTGTGTAAAACCGGAGATGGACTAGCGCATGCTTATGTTCGCTTTGATGCACCAGATTGGTATGTGAAGAGAGTATTAAAATATTTTATGTTCATATCATATCATATCATATCATATCATATATCATCCTGCCATTGAATGTATGAAGGTAGTACTGATGCAGTATTGACAACAAAGTGTTGAGTGCAAATTCTTTCACACCTGTATACTTGATATTTCATGAAAGACAAGCCCAAGGCAAACTACAGGTCATTGGGACAGTGGTCTTTATGCATTTTAGTGCAAGTTTTTGACAGTGATATTTAACTGGCTGTAACTCGGGTACAAAGGCAATACAAAGGAAGTCTCAAGAGTTGTCTTAGTTTTGAGATACTATTTTATAGTCTTAGTGTTGGGTTTTGAAGTTCATTCGTTGTCTCGATGTTGGTCTTGTCTCATGCCTGCTATGAGAATGAGACCAAGACAGTTTCAATACAGTGTCCAGTGTAGTCAGTTATCCATCTGTAACTTTCATATCTTCAATACAGCAGGCAACTGTTGACAGCAGTTTTAGTTCTTTTATGATGTGGTGTCTGAGCAGGTTCAGTGCCATGAGGCCTCACTGCAGATTAGTACTTCTTCCAGAAACGACTCAACTTCAGTATGTTGAAGACTACGAGTCACTTCTGTCTTTATTAATCCGGAAGTTCCGTTCCATTCCGATGAGGGGTGGGGCTTGTTCAGCCCCATATGCACCCCATACGCCGAGACCATCGAATCCAGAAGTTCAGTAATTATGTCATCAACTGTTCATTGGAGGAAATATGAGGACCTCTGCCTCGGTCTTGCTCTTGAGTCTTGAAGGTCACTCGATAGTAATCTGTTGGTCCCATCACTGGATTTGAGCATGTTATCTATGAATTCTATTATTATTTCATATAGATCATTCTATAGCTATAAGAGTTTGAAGTCAAAATTATGATTTTTAATCACAGTATTGTTTTCAGCAGAATTGCCCAATTTAATCAGACAGGCAAATGGCCTATAGTTTCACTTGGTGTTACAGACCAGTAGCTTATCATATGTGGGTGCAGACTCTACTAATGCTGCTCCACAACCAACGTGGAGCAGCTCAAAAACATTGTGCAGATGCAGCCTGATTAGACTGACTGGCCAGAGCTGGTTGCTATGTCAGTTACTTTTGTCAAGCTTTAAGAGACTTCAGGCATATCATATTAATGAATGATATGTGTATTTTGAACGTTCTGTTTACAGAGACTCACTTGACTGCTGAAATGTCAAACTTTGCAAAGAGCACTCTGTACACATTTCCATTTATATTGCCTTTTCTTTTTAGTTTTATGTTTTATGAAAAACGCAACAACTTTCAGATTTGTTTAGGCAGCTGCATTGTGCAGTGGCGTAACTACGGGAGGCAATGGAGGCAGTCGCCTCCGGGCGCCCCTGGAAAGGGGGTGCCGCGTGCAGACAGCAATGTTTTTTTTTATTTTGTTTAATTACAAAATGTTGTTACGTTTTGTGGCGTTAAATTTATTTTGTAATGAATGAAAAAATGTTAAGCTCATTTTAATTTTATATGTCATCTATTCGGTACCTTCAACTACCTTGCAGCGGAAGCCTAGCCTACCTACATGATCAGCATTAATATAGTACACATTTGTTAGTTACTGCGTTGCAATTGGGCGGAACTTGCTAATTGGCTACCGGCTATGCTATACACACGCAGTTCAGCTGTATTTGGTTCAGCGTCCTGCCAAGTGCCCTCTGCTTCAGTCTGCGGTTGACAGCGACGTCTGCAGAGCGCCAAACTCTTGGGGGACCACGAACCAGAGGCACGGATTCATGGCTGGATGACACTTACAAAAATTTTGGTCACGACTTGCCGTTACTGTTTAAACTGCACGAAATTTGGTCAGTTGATTCTTAGGAAAATCATTAAAATTGTTGCCACCAGATGTCCGATTTTAAGGCTAAAATGCACCAAATTAGATTTCGGCCCACTGGGGGAGCTTACAGCACTCCCCCAGACTCCCTAGCTGGATTTAAGAGGCCTAATTCTAAGGGAAGGGAGGGAAGGGGAAAAGAGGGGAGGGAAGGGGAGAGGAGGGATGGGAAGAAGGGGGAGGGGAAGGGATGGGGGCGCCATTCAATTTCTTGCCTCCGGGTGCCACAGACTTAGTTACGCCACTGGCATTGTGTGTTTTACGAAGTATAATACATACAGCAGAGGAAGCTACAGTTATTTGGCCATATATATTGTATGCCAGACAAGAGACTGATAAAAGCAATCGTGCTGGGCATGGTGGATAGGGACCGACATAGAGGCAGACCACCAAGAAGGTGGGTGGATGATATCATGGACTGGTGTGGTCATCCATTGCCGGAAGTGGTGCGGCTGATGGCAGACAGAGAAGAGTAGAGAAGGGTCGTCACTGACCTCAACGGCTTACAAGGGCCATGAGTTGAGAAGAAGAAGAAGAAGAAGAATACATGTTCGTTGCAACTAATTTTTGAAAACGATAGGCATAAATTATATTGCATGCTTAGTCAGATTTGAATTAGGGGCCTGCGAAGCTTCGAGATTCCATTCAAATTCGATTCGATTCGAAAGTGACGGGCTGATTCGAAAATTTCGAATCGCCACACCTGCCACGTTTGCCGTCATACCATAAACAACACTCACTGTTCAACGACAGATTTCAATCGTTTCGGCATTGCTACTGGGATTTATATTGAGTTACAACCTTGCATGCAGTAGGGCAGCCTAGTACGCCTGCAAAGTAACAGAACTCCTATGTGGCAATCAACAAAAATTTAACATTGAAGCTGTAAACGACTATCCGCCGATTCGATTCGAGATTCGATTCGAACGGAAATTTCCAATTTGCAGGTCTCTAATTTGAATGTTGAATCTTGTGGGAAGTTTTGCTACCACAGCTGATATACAAGAGCTCAGCTACTGCCGAGTATGGCCGACCGACTTTGTTTACATCGGCGTTGCGTAGAATATTTAGCAACCGGTAATTTTTATTTACTGGCCTAGCGGTCCGCAAATTTTGGGCGTGCACCACTTTAACGGGGGCTAGTTCCCCCCTCAGTGGGGGGATTCGGACCTCCGTCTAATACATGGTCACTGTTGTCCAGGGCAAGGTGTGTGCCAAAAATCATCCCGATCGCTTAAGCCGTTTGGCCACAATCCACCAACGTTACAGACGGACGGACGGACGGACGGATTTCCTATGGCATAGGCCTGACTTAACGGTCGGCCAAAAATCAGTACTGATTTTTGTTTGTTGCAGTGAACTAACGGACATATCGTTATTGGCATCATATGTTCATTTACGTTACGTGGATCTGTCAGGAAATAACCTGCGTGACGTGTCCGCATTGAATTCTTTGTCACATCTTCTAGCCATTCAACTCAGTAACAACAAGCTGACGAATGCCGATGTGCCAACCAACTTGCCATATTTGCAAACAGCCAGCTTCGCAGGCAACAGGATTCAAAGCCTTGCTGGCATATATCATCCTGTTCTAGAGTCACTAAACCTAAATTGTAAGATGGCACTTATATATAATATAGATACACTGTGGCTGTATGCCAAACTGTACACAGTCGCAACTTATATAATTATGCTTAATGTATTTATGATTGTCATATTGTACTTACGCATGTTATAGTTAGAAGGATATTTGTATAACAGATTGAAAGAAAGGATAATCAGCCATTTGAGGTGACATATTTGTTCTAAACATTTTTCAGCTGTAACTTTTACTTGTAACATATTGTACACAGCAAATTACAAGCAATTACAAGTGCAGATGATGTAAGTCGGGATTCTTACCTTTCGCGAAAGTGACATTAGCTGGGCTTGTAGCCGGTCCAGTGCTCGAGGCCATATTAAGTTTGACCCAATGCATTATACCCCAGGCCAGGAAGTTTGTACTGAGTAGATGTTGTGCATCTGTCTTAATTACAGCTAGGTTTATGTAATTAGATGGTGTGTGTGTGTGTTGCAACTTGCAAAGGTTTTGTGGGCTTGTGTAGGGATGTAGGTGGCTTGTTGGAGGTTTTGGAGGCCCAAGCAGTGCTTGTTTTCTCTGAGACAAAACTGTGCGACCTGTCCATATGCCTGCCTCACCAGGACTCCCGACAGCACCCCAAACCGGTAGTCATACACTAAGGCATTCAACATACCAGCCTGGAGTCTAGTGAGCCTGTCCCTCTCCAAGTGAGCACACAGCCATCCTACCCAGGCCAGATCTCAAATCACCCTTGGCCTACCTGACTTTAGCCAAGAGTGCCGATCCACCTGGCCTAAGTAGGATCTTCAGCCACACAATGGCATCCTCAGTTTTAACACAGCTTATTTCATTACAGTAAGTGAGTTGAGTGACATTAGCTGGGTGTCTCGTGAACGATATGTGCATATATTTAAACAGAACCATCGACAATCAGTAAACTTGTTGTTAACTTTTAAAAACGTTAGTAGCAAAAGTTTAACTGCAATCATGAAAGTTAACTAAAAAGTGTAGCTACATTTATTCCAACTGTTTATAGTTTAACTTTTAAAATTAGTAAGTATCTCATCATAATCAGTGCCACCTGGCAAAAGTCAGGATAATCAAAAGCACATTTTGTGTGCATTTTGCAGTGTTTTGCAGATAGACTTAGTAGCCGATAACAGTCTCAGTCACGACAGCACTGGATATGTCGGATACTGAAGAGCATTGTAGTGATTGTTCATTCTGGGCATTCTGTAACAGATAATGAAGTGACACTATTGTCTGAGCTCGAACCAGACAAGTTACGTCGACTGCATACGCTGGAGCTGAGAGGCAACAAGCTGACGTCAGTTGCAGCGCTTTGCTTACCGAGTCTCAAGAACCTTTATCTAGTCAGTCTGATGAACGTTTCTCGTACTTAGTTAAACCTTGATTGTAATGTTTTATTTCAACAGATATATAGTGGTGCTGATTTTGTTGTGATATTGATTGCTGGCTAGTTCAACACTCCAAGAGTGATCTAACAATATGTTTACCAAGGATCTCATCTGGTGAGGTTTATTTTCGGTCGACTATGTGCAGTTTTATGACATCAATATAAGGGGCATCCATTTATGATGTCTACACAATTTCAGCAAAATTTGACCCCCTCACCCTTCTTCACATGCATCCACATTAGCCTTTAAGCCCCCCTTTTTTCCCCATTGTGAACGTCCACAAAAAATTTCAACTTCGTTAGGCGAAAGTATCGGCATTCATAAAACTGAATTACCACTAAACCATGTTATTTATGAAATATACACTGTGAGTCAAAAAAACTGGGGCTTTTTTCATTTGAGCATAACTTTGACAAAATAGTGTCAGATTTTAATAATTATTTCACTGTTTCAGACAAAAATTAACTGCGACGAAGTGTACCCTAGATCTACCACCGCACCCCAAATCTGTTAGTTCACTACCTTGTAAAATGCAATAGTACCACTAAAAATATTTTCACTGTGGACGTCATAATGGCTTTGACCCCTCCCCCTTCCCCTGTCCACACGCGTCCACTTCTGGCTGAACCCCCTCCCCTCTGTGTGTACGTCATAAATGGGTGGTCCCTAATGATATTCTGTTTCTTTATAACTTTGTTATTACAGGAAATGCTTGCGGCTGTCATCACATATTCCAAATAGACAGGATTATGCAATTAAATTTGCGAGGTGGCAAGCACCCTGCAGTGGGGCACGGGGCAAGATCTGCTGTGCACTGCACCGCTTGTTTTTGTTGGTTTGGAGCAAAGAACCAATTGGCATGCTCTAAAAACATGATAAAATTTATGTCATCGTGATTAGCAGTATGAAGTCAGCAGTCAGAGGGGTGCAGTACATATTTGTATTTGAGCGGTGTAATAATTTTGTTGTACGTTAAATTCAGATCGAAACGTTTGATGTTGTCATTGCACTGTTTAATAAATACAAGTAGCTCAGCTGTCGCAGAGAGACCACGCGACGCTTCGTATTATTGAATATTTCGCCAAGTCACTCAAGGTCATTAGAAATGACACTGTTGAGTAGGGCGTGTGTAAGTCGCTATTAGTATTCCATTGAAATTATGTTTGTGTGCGGAGATATACAGCATCAAAGAATGGCGTGACCTTGAAACGGGGGGGTAGGGATCTTTCAAGGTCAATGAAAACGGTGCCGTTCGATGGATCATATAAGACTTTCTATGGGTCCACCATTGTAAATATGGCTCTATCTTGCACCGTTTTTGAGTTACTTGATGTTGAATAATATTGTGACCTTAATATCTATCTGAGTTAAAGGTCACTCAAGGTCATTCAAACTGGTCTGGTACCATTCGAAAGCTTTGGTGCGGTTTCCTGTTCGCCTTCCATAGTAACTATAGCTCTATCTTGCACCATTTCTGAGATAAACTGAGATATTGGTCGAAAATCGTTTTTTTCATACCTCCTTGCATTTGACGCCTCTGCTAGGTGGGTCCCCATCGGACTATTGCCATCCCGTTTGGTGTGGAAAAACTAAAATGGTGGGGCTACCCGATAGTAAAAATTTTTTAAAGATATGTATAACCGTTTAAGACAGAATACTGGCATGTGACAGATGGACGGACAGACAGACAGACGGACAGACAGACAGACATCTTGCCGCGGCATAGTACACGCTATGCATACGCGTCGCACGGTAAAAACGTGCATTCCGTTCAAGTTGGTAGCTGCAATCACTATAAATCTACTAATCTGGATTAGTAAATTTGTCTATAAGGGGATTTGTACGTACCTACTATTAGGGTGCTAATGAAAGATTGCCATATGCCCTGACAATTTAGCTTTCAGAGTTCAGAAATAAAGACACTGTTGCATTTATTAATGTAATTACGAAACAATTTTATTCTCATATCTGTATTACCAATTGCATTGTCATCGTATATGCAAACATTTTTTATCTCGAATTAGTCACTGTTTTTATTAAATTGTAGTTTATGAATTGGAAAGTAAGCAGTTAGGTGAAAGAAAATTATTAGAAATCTACTGTAAAAATACAGACAGCTAACTTAGAGTACAGGCGTGTTTAAGTTAGCTACCGATACTTCACCTTAACTTTTTAGTTGTTAATAAAATTGCAGAATTTAAAAATATAAAATAATTGCAGGAAACATTTATTGTTGATATTATAATTGCAGGAAACATTTATTGTGGATATTATTTACAGGCTGCAAATGAAATTACGAGCCTCGAAGGAATGGATCAGCTTGAAAATTTGACAGTGCTGCACCTGCGTGAAAACCAAATTCAAACACTGGATGGTTTTTCGGAAAACCTAAAACATCTCAAGTATATAAATCTAAGGTACGGGACAGTGCTGGAGCCTGGACTGCTGGTGTTAGGAAACATTTTCTCGCATCACTGTGTCTGATGTTTTGTTTGTCTTTAGTGCTGTATGAATTATGCTTGACTTAGTGCTTGCTCTACGTCGAGTTGGGTTAGCACCAAGATGAGTGATGGCTTGTGGATATACCATTTGTTTAACGTTACCGATCACACAAACCAACTCAGCCTGGCCATCCCTCTGTGACAGGCACAGTGTGTAGTGACAATTGCTATGCTGACTGCTTTGGAAGATGCGTCATGTTATATAACACAGTAGCCTCTGTGTCTGGGATTGCCAGTATTTTGCCTTACAGCTTAATAGCGCAAATAGCCACATCACCAAAAATCATTTTCTGTGAGCTGATTTTCAGATTCCGCAATTTTTTTTCTGCAACAGCCAGTTTTCTTTGTTTGTGTCGGTGATACACAATAACATTCATGCAATTGACTGCCAGCCATTTTGCTTAAAACGTCCCAACAAAAAAGCAATCTAAATACAGCTGTCCAGCTCTCAGTTTTAGTTGCCACTGAGTTCAACCATCATTAAAGTTTCAGTAAAAAATTATTTAAAAAATCAGTGTTTTGACCATGTCGTCTGACATGTTCAATTGTTCATACATTTGTCATCAAAACTCACAGTGGTCAAGAAAGGAGACCAGCAGCTTACCAGTGACCATTGGATCCAGGACATTTCTTCTTACTCTTTCTCCACTTTTTGCCACGCGATGCTATGCATAAGTGCGGCCTATGCGGCTATGCCGTCATGCTGCAGTGTCTGTCCGTCCGTCCGTCGTCACGTCGTCCGTCTGTCCGTCCATCACGTTCATGGATTCTGTCAAAACGAATAAACATATCTTCAAAATTTTTTCACCGTTGGGTAGCCACACCATTCTAGTTTTTTTCGTGTCAAACCTTATGGCAATATTCCGACGGGGACCCCGCATAGTGCACGTGGGGTAGGCAAAAATCACAATTCTCGACGAACAGCTGGCTATCGATTGATGACTGATGCAATGCGATCAACAATTGACGGTCGTCGGTGCAGTAGTGTATAACAGTTACGATGCACGTCTGTTTATGGCACAGACCGCCACACATCAGTGAATATGCCAAAGAGAACGGAACAGATTAATTGTACGCAGCGCTAAATTGACGCCGAAGTAACCAGTAACAGAAGATTGCGCTATACGTGTTGTAGCGTTGTGGCCTACTACTGAAGCTAACTACTGACAGACACGAAGCATCGCACAGCCTGCTGTGACAGCAGCACTTCTTGACCTTACTCTGTACAGTTTTGGTAATGTTCTTGTTTAGATAATAATCTAAATATAACATTTATGGATGAAAAAGATAACAGTTTTGAAATGCATCACTGTGTGATTTTGCAGGGCAAACCTCATTGCAGACGTGAAAGAAACGAAAAAGCTACAGCGGCTGCCAGCACTGAAAGCTGTCGTCTTACTTGGTAAAGTAATCTCACTAGTGAAACGCTTGTATCTTTGTCACACACACATAGTCGGCTAGTTTCCTCCAAAATGTCAGTTGTTTTTGATCGTATATCTGTTGTCTTTTCTAAGACAAGAAGATCAAGGAGACGTGTTTTTATAGTCTTTATTTTTGCTACGTTATTGCATTGCTTATTATTAGTTGTAGCTCTGCCAGTCTTCATTCTGCAGGCATAATACAACCTATCTGTGTTTAATGTGCACTGTGCAGTAACTAACCGACATCATCTGACATGTTCATAGTTTTTTGATATTTTTTAGTTTTTGTTATTAAGACATCTACTTTTTTTATTAACAATAGTTTTTGTATTTGTGAACTAGAAAAATACTGCAAGTAGAACAGATGTCACTGTTCCTGTTATATTAATGCCTGGCCAAGGCATGACTCCAAAGTATCAGTGAAATCCTGACACACTAAAATCATGCCTTGGATTCTTAATTCTGTGAATCACAACACACTGTGACTCGACAGATAAAAGACAGACGTTCCTATTAATTTTGCCATACGTTTAGTCTGCAAAAATTTTATCTTGGGCTAGGCGTTAATATTATAACAGGAACAGTGATATCTATTCTACTTCCAGTATTTTCTAATAACCGATTATGAAAACTGTTGTTACTAAAAAAAGTAGTTGTCTTAACACAGGCCAGGCCAGCAGCATGATTTCCTGTGGGCAACTCAATTTCTTTGCAGAAATGCAGTAGTTTACAGGGTGGGCAACTCCATTATACAGATGCTGCTGCAGGCATCAAATGAGTGCTAGTTTTTGGTACTAGTTTAGTGGAAAATCCATTGTCAGCTGATTTATCACCTATGGATTACCACTAGCACTGCAATTTTTACTGCGCGACACGTGTGCACAATGAGGACTATGCCGTGGCAAGATGTCTGTCAGTCCGTCACATGCTGGTATTCTGTTGAAACAACTAAACATATCCTCAAACTTTTTCACCATAGGGTAGCCACACCATTCTAGTTTTTCCACACCAAAGATTATGGCAATATTCCAATGGGGATGATGCAAGTTAGAGCCATAGTTTCTATGGAAGGCAAATATGAAACTGTAACCAAGCTCTCGAATGTTGCCATTTCCAATGATCTTGAGTGACCCGTAACCTATATTTCAAGGTCACGATGTTATTCAATGTTAAATAACTCAAAAATGGTGCAAGATGGAGCTTTAGTTACAATGGCCGACCAATAGAAAGTTGTATATGGTCTGTCAAACGGCGCCATTTTCGATGTCCTTCAACAACCCCTGACCCAGTTTTCAACATCGCGCCATTCTTTGATGCTGAATATCTCACAAAGGGAATACTAATAGGGACTTACACACGCCCTACTCAAGGGTGTCATTTCGAATAACCTTGAGTGACTTAGCGAAATATTCAGTAACATGAAACGTCGCACAGTCTCTCTGTGACAGCTGCCAGCTTCTTGTTTCTGTTTGGGTTACCAACAGAAAATCCAGTATCTGAAGATAAGGACTACCGCCTCGAGGTCCTTGTGGCAGTTCAGCAACTGGACAGGCTTGACAAGGAGAAGTTTAATGATGAAGACAAAGAAGCAGCTGCAAGAATCCGCGAAGAACGTGCAGAAGAAGAACTGCTGCTGGTTTGTGGCTGATACGCCTTGCTGAGTTGATGAAAGTTTAGACACCAGTGTATTTAATAGAAATACTGTGCTGTAAAATGTAAAAACAAAATTGTCAAACCATAGCTTCCATGTGGCATGCAATTCTCAGCTTTTTAGAACGGATCTTTTCAGTCTGGGTTACTTTTGCCACGGGGGATTACTGGGCCATAACTAATAGCATCAAAGCACTGAAAGCAGCGCTGGCATTATAAACATGGTTTATAAAACGACAAGAAATTAAACAGGTTCAGACAATTCTGCCTGCGGCACCCATGGGGGCTCTAGGTCACAGGTTCTCCATGATTTTTAAGGGTCAATAGGCTTGGAAATGAGAATCTATACTCATGCCTTCCTTAGCAGCAAGGCACCCCATCAGCTTTACGGACCCTGACTGCCACCCGCACAGCAATGACGTAGCAAGGTGGTATGTTTTCAGTGGTGTAACTTGTGGATGTGTTTGTCAACAGCAACACTCTTGAACCGTTTAGAGATATCATGAAATTTTTATGGGAGCAAGATATCGTCAAAAGCTTGGACGAGTACAAAAATGGCTGCATTCCGATACACTGCAGCACGTGGGTGGTGATACAACGTCTCTGATGTTCTAGTAGTTGATACGTCATGTTAAATGCAACCAGCAGTATAGTACAGGATCATAACCAACCGGGATATACTGCTTCTTAGGTCTGTGGGGCATCGGCCTATGGCAGGCTAAGAATTGAACTTGTTACAGTGAAATGTGTAACTGCAGCAGACACAAGAAGCAGAAGAAGAAGAAGAAGCAAAGCATAATGTGACAGAAGAAACTGCAGCTGAAAATACGTTGACGCCAGTCACTGAGGAATAACAGAACAGTTGCCGATTTATCAAATTACACGCTTGTCTGATAAAATGCTGACCATTTTTGTCACTAGCCGACGTTCATGGTTGCTGTTCAGCTGTAATTATTACCTCCGTCAACAAGGCGGAAGTCATGTGATCGTTCTGTTTGTCACTCTGTCACTGTTATTCTGTAAACAGGATAACTGACGAATGCGGAAACGGACGTCGACCAAACTTGGCAGGCATGAGCAAGGGGTGACCCTCTAGAAGTGATTAACTTTTGGTGGTGATCCGGATCTGCATGTGGATTCCGGATCACGTTTTCATTTTCTTCAGTATTGCAGAATAGGGTATTTTTTTGGACATTTGTTAGCATTTCTCATACAATCAACGGCCGATTTGTATCATACTTGGCGAAATGACTGACGCCGACAAGATAATGCATCCACAACATTTTGGGACAGATCCGACAGACGTTTGGATCTGGATTTGGATTAATCCGAAAATCCGGATTCGAATCCCGGATCATTTTTGGTTGAAGTTTTGGCATTGGTGGAGGTATTTGCTCTCCGAGTACCCTTGTTGTGGATGTGTTGTGCTGTATTAACTCTGCCAAAGAACAACATTATTTCATGTTAAACATATGTTAGCCTAGTACTGGCTTCTCGCTGATAACACCAGCATCCACTGTGTACAAGTTTGAATGAATAAAGTCACTGAATGTAGAACATAATAGCAATATGTATTACTGTGACTGGTACCAGTCTGTCATTGTACATGTGGTAAAATGAGATGATTTCTCGACTTTGGCAGTTTTGGTAACGTGATGGCCTTGGGTATCATGGACTGCTTGCATTACCGTTTACAGTGACTATGCTGTCTATCACCCAGACTTTTCACTGAAACCTTCACGTTCAGCACGTTCAAGTTTAACTTCAGTTAATGGACTACAATAGCAGTTTAGACATTTTCGTTCTTGTAACTTCTTGTGAACTGTAGTTAACACGTCGACCCTTGTACAACTGAAGTGTTGGCAGGAACTGTCTCTGTCAGCAGGATCATTAAAACATTTATGTACGAGTTATGACATTTTTGGAAGGTACAATACACAGTCAATTGCCATTAATTCTGGGAGTGACAGCATCTGAATCCAGAACTTTTTTCACTTTGTTATCACATTCATTATGATTAACATTGCAAAATGGGGCGTTACCTCTTGCTAATTCTCATACGTAATGACGAGATGGCGCCACTCGCCTATACTGAGTAGTATATTGTGACTTTTGTGATTCTGTGGTGATTCTATACTCTGCACTGTCTGAATGCTATATTATTTAAGTAAAAGCTGAACAAAGACCTTGTATCAATCAATGGTCAATCATCATGTGGTCTATACAAATTACAGAATACAATTTACACTGAAAGTCATAACTGAATAAGCATTAAAACATTCCCACACTCCTAAAAAAAAGTCAGCAGATGTTTAAAATGTATGCTACTTACGTGGAGTAAATATAGTACATAGAAACTGTGTTCTTGTAAAATACAGGAAGATATCATTGTTCACAGTACTTATATCTTGGTCACAACAGTGACTAATAGACAGCATCTATACAATTTTGCAACAGTCATTCTTGCATATAACACAGCATCATGTACGTGTACATGACAGGCATCAGTGCTGCAAATGTTTCACAGGAGCTAGATTCTGTTCCACTTCAAATACCGTATATAAACACTACAGTGTCACAGCCAGCCAACTAGACCCCCAATCTGCAATCTGAAAAAATACGGATGGTTGGAAAAAAATTCGGCTGATATGTTCGGATTAGCCAAATTATCACAGAAACTAAAAAATTCGGCTAAGATATAACCAATCACAAACATTTTGCGGCTAAATTTCATCTCATTCCAAACAATTTTGGCTGAGCTGTTGAACCTAAACTAAAATGATTGCCAATGTGAATGATGTACTGTTTCTTTGCTGTTACACAACCTGCATCCATATGTAATCACAAGAAGTTTTGAAATCACGAGAATGGTTTACTTCAAATAACATGCTAGTCACTTATTGGAGTGTTTATTTCACTTTATTATTCGAATATCCGTATTTTTCCGGCGGACAAGAATTTGGCGATGAATTCGGCTATCGTCGGTGGCTTGGAAGTCCACCGCCAACGCAAATGACTTAGAAGGTTCAGAACTATTACATCACTATCACAAGACGATCAACAATATCATGGGCATTATCTCTTGGCCTAGCCAACTGCAGCCTAGCGCAGTGACGGAGGCGGCGGCGGCTGTGCCGAGAAACCTTCACGCTCCATCGCCAACTGATGTCGTATTGCGTCATGCTGCGCTGACATCTGCATCATCAGCTGTCAACCACAGCACCAACTTTGCGCTCTCTAACTAGCGTAGTATCACGTCTGCCAGTACACTAAAAGTGCAATTGCAAAAGACTGACTACAACACTACAAATATCCTCATCTTTCAGAATGTAATAAGTGCACAAGCAATCAAACGGCTGATGTAATATGTAAATATAAATTATTTTTAGTAGTATTCTCTTGTGCAGTCGGTAGTGTTATATGGTTCTGAAACGTGGACAATGCGCAAAGTAGACAGTGACAGGATCCAGTCTTTTCACATGCAGGCACTGCGTCGTATCCTTGGTATCAGATGGTATGA
>Ga0209149_1000825_pt1 | contig 14060 bp, 7 predicted proteins | sample WorMetTyACAVOLI2_FD_187423 | JGI IMG/M metagenome (GOLD analysis project Ga0209149, IMG submission 187423) | Marine gutless worms symbiont microbial communities from Max Planck institute for Marine Microbiology, Germany - Olavius algarvensis... ... | reverse complement strand
TTAACAACTTATGTTCGTCTGAAAAGAACTTTACTGTCGACAAAAGCCTGAATGCCATGATAAACAAGCTGCATGGCAACGGCCGGTAGGATCCAGCACTGTGCCATTTGCGAAAAGTGCGAGTGTTGCTTAACGGCCGTATAAAACATTATTATACAAATATGGTCAGGATCAGTCAACAGAACAGGGTTCACATACTACAGAGGCGTGGAACAGCATCAACCATCGTGGAAACGAGCATTTCAAGACAGCGGCTGAGATATTCCAATTCACCTGTACTCTCCACCTTACCAAGCACCTGCTTTCGACTATCACGTTCCACATACATCACCAACCTACAACCAACACCATAGCACACATGATCAAAGCAGCTTTACTGCAGTATTAACAGAGCTGATATCAGCATCTGTTAGTCATTCCATAACACCAGTGAAACAGGGCATCACTCTGACTTATTAAACTACAAACTAAGACATGTGAAAATAACTAACAAAGACTGCATCACACAATATTAAAACAAGCAGCCTATTGGCTGAAATAGCTCTGATGTGTTCTGTAAAATTTGAAAAATTGACCTAATTAGTATAAGTTATGCAAATATTCAAAATGGGCTCTGCAGCTTTGTAGCCCCTTGCCCGCATATCACTAATACCAACAGGGTGACCATTCTCCAGACAATGTGAAATTCCCTGACAATGCCATGACAGTTCGTGGCACTCCTGCCTATGTTAAGTGTTACTCATATCATGCCAGTACTAGTGTTATTGTCAGTGGTGGGGGTAGCAATGCAACACTGCATGATCCGAAACGAAAATGAAATGCACAAGTTCAGCAAAGTCAAGAATGGATGCAAATATGCAGCTAACAATAAACAGTTTTAGGCAACTTTTCCCTCACAAGATGTTTTTCCTGACATTTCCTTGACTTTTACTAAAATCCCTGACATTTCCCTGACAGCTGTCAAAGTCCATGACATTTCCAGGTTTCCAGACAAGTGGTCACAATGTACCAAGCTTCACCAGAATCACATTTAACTTCCAGAAAAAAAACAGTTCGAGTAAAAACAGACAGACGTTGCCCGACGACGACGGTGGCTCATCCAGTCAACCCACCCATCAGCTATGCTGACCTTTGGTCACAGTGGAACTAAAAACTATTTGTGTTGTTGCACTTCTGAATGGACAACAGTAAGATTTCATGCTGATGTTCTCACCGATTTTCACAAGCAGCAAGCAGCATGTCATTGCTATTACAGGCAAGCTGTTGAACAGCAAGAAATGCTTTGGCACGAACAATAACACTCGGGCTCTCCAGCAACCGTATAACAAGGAGCAGGAAATCCTACAAGCATGCACAAGTGAACATTTAAACATAATACTGCAGACTACAAACAGGGTAGAATTAAGTAAGTAAGTAAGTACAAAATATTTCTATTAGGCGCAGTTAAGAACAGTTCCCACTGCGCCGTGGCCTTGCTGTCTGAATAAAAATGTCTTTAGTAACCGCGTAAACTGGCCGTATGACAGCCCACATAGTCTGAGCTTAAATAGCAGACTGTTCCAGACTTGCAGTCCTGCAGCGGCAAAGGTCCTGTCTCCAAAACTGCTGTGTGTCCAACTGACAATGAGTGTTCAAGTATCGGCAGAATGCAGTTGTCTGACACGGGCATCAGCGACAAGCTTACAGTCATTGACCAGGTAACCCAGGGTATTGCCGGATGAGAACTGAATTATACAACTGGTACAATTCACTGATAGAATTAGTACAAAGCAAGCTTAATCTCTATCTCACAAAGTGTCTCTAAAATATGTTACTAATGACTGCATACCTTGTCAAGAAGAAAGCGTGTATGGCGCACGTCAGCAGTCATGATACCAAGAATCATGGTGATGATGGCTTGCTGTACTCGGGTCATAGGCTGTGCTAATGCTTCTCGTATCTTCAGAGCTCCAACCTTATCCAGCACATTCTGAAAGACGCTGGGAGTCTGCCGTGAGATACGGCACAAAGCCTACAGTAAAGCATCAACAGTAAATCCTATCTGTGCTATCTGTACTCATATCCATGCCAATAAATTTCAAGACGGTCACTATGCTGCATGTGTTAATAGATGAAAGAACACCAGAAACTATAAATATTTATGTACCACAATTTTGAAATCCACCAACATCAAAAATGAAATGGGTGAAAATGAAATTATTACTGACTGAAAGTGCTGTGACTTTTGCAGCATCAAACGTTGCATGACTGAAAAGATACCAGAGAAGACTGCCAGTTTCATTTGTTGCAAATTTCTACACCAACACATCAGTGAGCAACAGTGACAACGTAATACTGCACGAGACTTAACAGCAATACAGTGGCATATTTAGGATTTCAGTAAGTGGGGCGCACGGCACCATACGCGCTGATAGGGGTTGGGTGTGGAGGAAAGGGCTGGGCGTCTTCGAAGAAAAAAAATCATTTTTGTACCCAAAATGTCTGGGTGCATTTGACAGTTTTTAACAGGCAGAAAACACGCACAGTCGCTGCTAGAAGCATTGGGTGACAGATTTTACAGTTCAATCGCAAAACGAAGTTTACAAAACAGTACAAAAATTATCCCAAAAAATTATCGGTCAGACCAGGGGGGTCGCACCATCACCCCCCTAAATACACCACTACAGCAATATGTGCTGAATCGACTAAAAGTTTCAGTTTCATTATGTCCACTACAGAACGGTAAAAATTGTTACTGCAGAAATGAATTTAAAATCACAACAGTCTCTCAAAAAATAATTTTCAGAGATGCTGTTTTGTAACGTAATACAAGAACTTTCCATAAACACATTGTAGATGAATTAAATTGCACGTACGGCAGAATGAGGACAAGGCCTGGCTGAAATGCTGTCAATGACCTTTGCAGCAATGTGGTTCATTCCAGCCTCCTCCTGCATCACATCACATACTGTAAAACCTTTCATATTGTTATATTATTATTATTTGTGTGCCCTTATTTCTCAAGATTCACATGGCAAATGACATTGCAAAACTGAAAAATGAAAGACATTACATAAGTCAGGCAGGGTAACATTCTGGTCTGGGCTAAGCAGGGCAGGACGCTTTGAAAGCCGGCTTGGCTCGGGTGGGGATGCCTTGATGCTTGCTTGTGTCAACTGGGCTTGCTGCATTCCAAGCTAGTATGGCTTAACGCCTTTGTGCAGTCAGACCAATGGCTTGCTGCAGTCAAGAGTCCTAAGGGCCTGGGGATGTCTGGATAAGCTGCATAATGTCGTATGAGGTGAAAGAAGTACTGTAGGGGCCTCACCATGTACTCTGTCAATGCCACTTACATCCCTGCACAAGTCTATACGACCTTCGCAACACACATACACACCATCTGATTACAATAACAGAGTAAGTAATTAAGATGGTTGTGCAACATGTATCAAACAGACGTTTCAGCCCGTAGATGTAAAAGTGCTCATTGAGGGAGATGATATGATGATATGTTCCAGTTGTCACCAACTTCTTGTGCCGCATTACCAACTCAGCTCACTTGGTAGTCGGTCCTTCGCTGTCGCTGGACCAACGACTTAGAATTCGCTGACCTCCGTGATCCGACGTGTAGTGATGAGTCTTTCAGATGTTCATTGAAAACATTCTTGTTCGCTAAGTTTTTCTATGACGATGCGCTATATAAATCGACATTATCTATCTATCTACCTATATGTTAAGCCGTTTTGATACAATAAAGCAGCACGAGAGACGGATGGATGGATGAACAGAATTCCCATATCAATAATAATAATAATAATAATTTTTACTCCCTAGGGCATAAAAAAATAATAATAATAATATTAATAATAATAACCAAGACAATGTTTATGGTGCTGTCATCATGGCAGAGCATGAATATCGCGTATCATCATTACTTTGCATGATAAAAACTAATACAAGTGTTTCTTCTCTTCTCTTCCATATGGGGCAGGCAGCAGTAAGCTGCCTAGCGCTAAGGCCTCTTAATGGGTCCAATGCGTGTCCCCAGAACAATACACATCTTTCATCAAGGTAACAGTAAAAACTCCTTATTATGACCAGTCAGGAGTTTGACCAAAGACAAAGGCTACATACTCCTTAAAAGAAGGGAATAATGAATAACAGCTCCGTTACATTAGAGCTAGTCACCAATTAAACATATTAAAAACCAGTTGAAACAAAACAGACTAGTCTTCTGCAATCCTGATGACAGAGTAAATGCTACACTAGAAAAGGTTTAAAAACAACATCCTGCACAGTTAAAAATCACCACAAATACACCTTACATAAAGGGAATAGTAAATCACAACTCCTTTGCATTAGAGTTAAACACCAATTAAGGAAATTATAACCACTCGGGAATTAGACCAGCATTCCAAGATTCCGACAACAAAATAAAATAAAAGATAAAAGGGAATGAGTAACAGCTCCTTCATATTGGAGCTAGTTACCGATGTCAATTAAGAATATCATAACCAGTCAATACAAAACAGACTAGCATCATAAGATATCGATGACAGAATCGAAGGGTAAACTAAAAAAAGTTTAAAACAACACCCTGTGTGGGCAGGGTTAAAAATCACTGCCAATTGGTGGTCACATGCAGGGCTTCCTTCCGAACACCCTGAAAACTACGAGTGTTTAGTATTGGTCTAATTACTGGCACAAAATGTTACTTGTTGTCCAGCATAACACAACAATTAATAGATTCTGACATATTTCCTAGATCCTTAGGAAACTACTATACTAGTATGCTCCATATTTATTTTTCAGCAGTTACTACATTATACTGGGTCCCCCAACGAAAACCATAGGACATTGTTGCAGTAGGATTATTCACAAGTTGCATAGTATTTGTGATGCCCAACATACAGTTTCAAACTTCAAATCACCAAAAGCAAAATGACACCACAAAAGGTGACATTTTATTGTGAATTCATCTAGAAGAGAAATCATACACGTAAAAGCCAGTTCATCGTGCAAATTAGAATGAAGTCAACAACAAACTTACTCCATCTCGCAGGCATCGAGAAATCAAACTGTACACAACGGCAGGTACAGTCCAGTTTTCAACCATGCTCCCTCCACGAGCATACTCCTGACATCAACACATGCAGACAGAGCAAACAATCATATCACTCGTAGGTGAAATAATTCAACAACATTGGCTATGTGTGACTGCAATTATACATAATTGAACAACAGACCTAGCTATCGCTAACAGGCTGTGCTCAGCATCATGTCACAGTCCTTCCGGTCGAATATGACAGTAGAAATAACTGCTCACATATGGCATCCAACTACTGTAATTGACTTCCTGCACTATCATGTTGTTTTTTTAAGACACATACAACGAAGCCATTTATGATACCTGAAATGACCTTGAAAGGTCATTCGAGGTCATCCACAATGTCATCCTTTGTTAGATCACCTGGACTTTCTGTCAAGAGACAGGAAAAGTAAGCTACATTTACTTTTAGACACTGAAAATATAATGACCTTGAAATCTAGATTATGGGACACTCGCATTCATTAGTAACTGCACCATTCGACAGATTGCATACAAGTTCCTATTGGCATTCCACACTAACTATGGCGCTATCTCATACTGTTTCCAAGATAATTAATGTGGCAAGTCGTTGAAATCTGGGTCAGGGGTCATTCAAAGCCATGGAAAATGGCACGACTTGACAATCATATACATCTTATCAGTCTGCCATGGTAAGTATAGCTCTAATCTATCTTGTAGTACCATTTTCAAGAAATCTGACACTGAATATCGTGACCTTGAACTTAATGTTAGGGGTCAATCACCCTGCGAATTTGTGCACAATCTGTACATCACTGAAATCTACAGACCCGGGGCTATCTTTCTGCCGTGACAGTATGGGATAAGCTTCATTCACTTTTGCACAGCGAGCACCGGAAAAAGCTATATAGTGTAAGGTGGTGCATTATGTCGTTCAAGATCATTCAAAGTCATCAAAATCGGTGCCAACTTATGTCCTATTGGTCTTCTATCGTAACTACATGCCTATCTTCTATCATTTCCGAGATATAACAATGCATTAGTGTAAAATCTCCATTTTTTCACCATTTTTACCCTTCCCAGTCTCACTTGAAGCCCTCGTGAGTTCCAGACTGTTACCGAGAGTATGAAAGCTGATATCAAAAAAGTAGATTCTCTGGGCCATGCAACAGTGAAAATCACGTTATCCTATGAGGATTTTTCTTCACACGGCATACGCTTGTGATAGACACACAGATGGTGACACCTATGCCTAAGGCGGTGCTCTATCACAGCTGAGCGTGACAAAAAATACAAAACTCACAACAGACAGACCTGATTTGATATCAGACACAGCATCTCGCCAATGGCTGGTAAAACAAATGACCTTAACTTTGCACCACGCTGATCACGCAGCATTTCTGTCAGGATAATCAATGCCTGCAACACAGACAACTTCAGTACGGCACATGTAACGTAATTTCGGTAAAACAGGAACAGTGTTTTCAATACACTAATACTACTATTTTCTGTGTTCATTCAAATGGTCAATTTTCCCGAGGATTAGATGAGTCCTCGCCAGTGTCACTCCATCTATGCTGCTCAATCATAAGCAACGAAGAACTTAAATAAGCAGTATTTTTAACCAGCTAAAAATGCACCTGGGTGTCTTTCATTCCTGTGAACGACTTCTGGGGCCTGCAGGCTGCATCCCCAGTTGAATAGCAACATGCACACACATGATAACACCGGTGCATTCCAACTGGTTGCCTATTTCCACCTAAGAAATATTCTTACTTACTTACAAAATTCAATTTAAGTAACTTAACACAAGCTGCTTTTAAAGCCAATGCGACGTACACTCAAAGCAAATACAAATACAAATGAACTTTCAGGACAAGACTAAGATGCAACTATAATTTAACAAGGCAATAGTTCAGTAACATATAAGGTGCACATTATGCATACACTGAATAGGAAACATCATGTTACTGTAATTACAGCATGACACTATAACAGATATTCAAATTCAAGCTAACCTCGGTCATAACAACAGAAGTATCTAGCTCCACAACATTTGCGGCAATTATGCATATGACACAACAGATCTTAGATTTCCTGCACATGTCAACATATAAACCATGCTAATTATAAAACATATAAACATATAAACCATGCTAAACCAACATATACACCATGCTAATTACAAATCCATTTAATTGCTCCATTAATCAGCTGTACATTTACAGCTGATAAATATTTAATTATACTGAATTAATTCTCTTTCCTTTTATGCTTGTAATCGTTTTAACTTACATCCAGATATCTAGTTGACAAACTCACCAAATAATGGCATATCACATAATGCCTTGGCGCAGTGTCTCTAGAAGCACCGTGGCCTAGTAACCTCAGTAACGGTAAAAGTAGCAGTGCTAGTTACTACAATATGTCCCAAAAAATGAGTCACAAAATCTTGAATATCTAGTACAGTTGTAAGTCTGTTGTAATGAAATTTAGCATGTGATATCCTGGTGACCTTAGCTATTAAACACATAAATAATTTGCCACCTCACCTTAGTTATGTTTCTACACTACCTAACATTATGCAAAAACTGAAAAGTTATGTCATCTTGTTCTCAATACCAGCAGTGTGAGTGGCTCTGGAGAGAACCAGTTTTGGTGGGTCTGAAAACAGCAACAGCTGTGTGACTAGTACACAGTACGTGTTCGAAGTGAAATCCCTTTGCCTTCACACATGCACACAGCCGTGTTTGCCATTAGTCAGTCGCTTCAGAGATGAAGCACTGAAGAATACCATCCCAAGTGTCAATGAGTCTCTGCTTCAGCTCGTCAATGTCATGTTTCGGTTTTTGTATAATGTCAATGCTAAATTTCATTGCAACAGACTTACGACTGTACAAGATATTCAAGATTACATGAGTCTGTTTCTTTGGGACACAGTGTAGTACCCTATGCTATGCTCAGGGTGATCACTCTCCAGACAATGTGAAATTCCCTGCCGGTTCACAGCACTCCTCCTTGGCACTCGGCGTGTTTTATGTTACTCGTATCATGCCCGTACTAGTACTAAATACCTGGATGGGTGCAAATATGGAGCTTACAATAAACAGTTTTAGGCAACTTTTCCCCGACATGTCCCTGACTTTTAGTAAAATCCCTGACATTTTTCTGACAGCTATTAAATTCCCTGACATGTCCAGGTTTTCCAGACAAGTGATCACCCTGTATGCTTACACCAAGTTTGAACTATGACTTTCCATTCTTGACTTACAAGCCATTTTGCATCCAAGCTTTGCACAGCCTAGTGACCATAACCTTTTGACCACAGATCAACACTGACAGCTACAAGGGCCACGAGGAACATTTCCACTAAATATAAACTTTTTGAGACTTTCTTTTCTTGAGTTAACAAACCTGATGGGATAGACAGATGGACAGCTAAAAAAGTGCAATAGGGCATGGCTCCATAATAAACTACTGTATTGTGAAGATAAACACGCTTCTAAGTGTAACAAATGATAATAAGACTGTGCTCAGTCCACACAGAGCAAACCTCCACCAAGGAGTCCAACCTAAACCGAAAGTGATCCAGGATTCGAATCCAGATATCTGGATTTGGATCCAGATGTCTGCCGGATCGATCCCAAAATGTCATGGATTCATTACCTCGTCATTTCACCGAATGTCATGAAAATCAGCTGGTGATTGTATGAGAAATGCTAATAGTTCTCCTAAAATTCCGCAATGGTGAGGGAAGTGGAAAAGTGACCCGGAATCCGTATCCGGGAGCGGATCACCATCAAAAGTTAATCAGTGCTTCCAATTGGTAGGCCCAATCACAACACCGTTTTAACGAAATCAGCTAATTACTGTTGCAGTAATCGTGCTCACAGACAGAATGACTGACAGAATAACAGACAAATAGCACCGATTGCATAACATCTGCCTTGGCATAGGTAAAAAAACAGATTTCAAGATTTTTTAGAGATGGTAAAAACAATATGTGCTTACAGCTCCATCTGATGAGTGTCTTTAGCCTGCTTTGCTAATATACAGAAAACATCTTGCTGAGCTAGAACATCGGCAAGTACACCATGAGCACCAACAGTGCCCACATAACTGAACAACTGGACATGCTTCGGAGACGGTGGTCCTCGCTCTGGAAGATTAAGATTCTCACAAACTAGAGCGAGATGCTTCAGCTGGTCTTTTCGTGATATTGACAACAGCTTCTCTGCTTAAAATCCAAAATCAAGTCTACAGATAAACTGCAGTGATAATGAACTATTCACACACTATTTTCAACGTACAATAAACTCAATGCAGAATCATCGATTAACACTATACATATGAACAGCAAAATTAGTACCAAAAAATCACAGATTTAACAGCATAAAATACCTTATACTGACAGTGATGTATGATAGAAATACTGGCTCACGAGTTCTGTCCCAATTTACTTGTGTTCAATTCACGGTATGCTTGTTCCCACGTCTGAGATCAGCTTTAGTTCACATTTTACCAATGACGTAAGCATCATTACTTGTTTTGCTGTTAAATGTTGCAGATAATGGTTTTATACTCTAATAACTACATGATGCCTTGCATCCTGCATAATATACACTGCCAAAAATGACGATATGCACAACAAAAGTATGAAGTATAATCAAGTATCATCGGTCACTTGGCATTACACTTCAGCCTGAAGTGTATGATGCACAATGACTACCACATGTTAGTAAATGGTTTACCGGTGTATGGAGGCACACTGAGCATCTTTGGATCATACTTCATGCATCCAGGCTTCTTTACACACACAGTAATGCAAGCAATAATACTTAAATGAACATTTTAGTTAACCAGAAATTTAAAAACAGAATTTCCACAATTTGAAAATGTTCCATCAACCTATAGCATGCATGTACATTGTACAATATTCAAACCCTTAAATTTATACACTGTGTCTCAAAAAAACGTGCCAACTTTGACAAGCTGTAGTTTCGACAAGCATGGACTAATTTTGATAATTTTCGGTCAACAGCGTCAGCACACTTTTAAAAATGATATGCATGCTTAACTTTCCTTGTCCGGTCACTTTTACTTACTTTATTTGCTTTTAAACAGCTGCGATGAAAATGACGCAAAACAATGTGTTTTCCAGGGTAGACTGTTGGTGGCTCTGAAAAGAGCTGGTTGTGTAACGTGTTGGCTCTGAAAAGAGCTGGTTTCAGTTTAGCAGGTGTTCAAAGTGATGCTATTTTGCCTTCACGCTTGCACGTAACTGCTTTTTTCCATTGACCAACTGCTCTGTCGATGACATTTTTGATATGCTTGCCCACGTGTCAATGAGACACTGCTTCGAGTCACTGGTCACAGCGGCTGATGTCGCGGACAGGTGTTTGTACAATGTACACACGTTCCTGCACCAGTCCACAAATTCTGTAGTCAACCAGACTGTTTGGCGGACACAGATCTGGAGAGATAAATTCTGGTGTTTCCTGCTAAAGGAGCTGGACGATTTCACGAGCATAGAGTGACGTCAGAATGCGTCATTTCCATCACAGCTATTTAAATAGATGGGACAAGGAAAGTTAAACACACATCATTTTTCAAACTGTGCTGATGTTGTTTACCAAAACTTATCAAAATTAGTCTATGCTTGTCGATACTACAGCTTGCCAAAGTTGGCGCATTTTTTTGAGACACAGTGTATAATGTAACTCAGTTTCACAAAGACATCACATCTGTAAAAGGTTTGTGCCAACCGAAACGATGCCTGTAATATGTTACATGTACATAGTAGCACTTCTGCAATCCGTAGTCATGCCACATTTATCCCCCCTTACCTCCAGTTGGTTACATCTGAGATGTGATGTTGGTCTGGAAGAAGGGGAATATAAATGAAAACTGTCTCTGTGTTACAGTATTGTGTACTATTATAATGGTGCACAAAGATACAAGCAGTTCTTACAGGTCGGTTGACTGTATCAGGCTTTGATCTTGCTTGGTTTAGCTCTCTATCTTCCAAGCGCCTCTGTGTTTTCGGTCTTAATGGTGATATATAGATACTAATTTTTTTTTGCTTGCATCCTTCTCTTTACCTTTTAGTGAGCTGAGCCTAGTGGGATTGGCCCTTGATGTGGTTGACTAACCATCGTCCTTCAGTGCTATGACACTGTTGGTTGTGTCATGTGACCCATAAAACCATCTCCGAAATGAACTGTAATGTGTTGAGTGAGACGTTAATCTCTACTATACCATACCATGCCACATTTAGCTGCATTCAGTCACCAGCACTCAAAAATCATTGTAATATGCCACACAAATACACAATCAAAAACTTAGACAAAGCACATAAACAGATTTTATAGTAACAGACTAGATATTCATATCAAAGACTTCAGTATTTTGTATTAAATAAATAAACAAATAAATAATAAAACAGTATTACAGCATCATACCTTCTGGGCATCAGAGATGGGCATGACAATGAAATCAGACGAATGATACACGAGAGATACGGCAATGTCACCAGTGACATCAACAGTGTCGGCAGTGGCAGTGGTCAGCGGCCGAGTGTCATGATCAACTGTCGACGTCATCAGCCGCTGCGGTGACATTGCTGTCAAGTGCTCGTCGGTCGAAGGATCGTCCGCAAGCACAGCTGTGTTGGGCCGAGAACTTCAACCAAATGCACATCAAGCCATTACAGGTGCACACACGGCACTGACAGTTACAACCTCGCCTCAGATTCGGTCATATACTTCGACACTGCGCGTTATAAGTCTAACCAGTGACAATATGTACTTTGATATTTCAACGACAAACATTAGTTTAATTGCCATTATCTCGTATCTAAGCAAACTGTGTTGTGCTGTATCGTTATTGTAATACATCTGTCTCTCAACTGACGCAATTATTGCGTATACTTTAGCATCCCTCTAATTGCCATGGACAGCTGTGCTCTACGAAGGAAAAATGAGACAGTACAAATTATCACACTGCTTTAGAGATACGCTTTGTTCATTCATCAGTGCCCTGTAAATGGTTAATACCACACACACTTAGCATATGACTGTTTAGTTTGAGAAGTCTCGTCTATTATAGGCAACCATTAGAAACAGCATAAGAACAACAGCAACGCCAACAGTTCAGACCTACATTCTGCCCTACAATGTGCCGTTCATGTCAGTGATAATAAATATTTCATGTGTAATTTTTTTTCCGAAGTCTTTCTACGACTGAACTTTAAAATATTAACTCATGTTCACTAAAGCACTCAGTGTAAATAACAAGCCAATGCCAACATGTGACAATTGGAGTCAGTGATCTTTAAACAGCAGATAAAAAACAACGAACAACCGAAATCACTACCTCAATGTGAACAGAACTTGGGCATCAGCATTGCCAAGAGCTGACCTTGGTCTGATGCTCAATGCTGAATCTGTTACAAACAACGTGACACACACTGCTTAACCCTTTTAATCACCACATTACAACCGCAGAGCAACGGACCATCATATAGCAATACAGTGATTGGTACACAGGCCACTGATGGGTGGTCTGTTATATTTGGTACTGCGAGGAGGGGACTGGGCAAGGCCGCAGCCCACCCACACCCCTCCTCGCTGTACCAATTATCACATTTGCCCACCCATCAACAGCCAGTGTACCAACTTCGTATTATTCGATGTGACACTATAATTGCCTTTGGAGTCTAAACGGTTAAAAGTCACATAATCTTCTAATAACACATGTTTCAACACCCTAGAGCATCGTAACTTTTTATTGAGTTAAAATTAACACTAGTATTTTACTTGTTATTTATTTTGCATACTTGTACACAATGTGAAGTTACTTTTTTATCTAGTCACGTGCTAACAGTTCTCTATCGTAATCATGCTGCCAACCTCTGCATGCTGTACTGACGTAACTATGTCCAAAAATTTAAAGGATAAACTGTAGGTATTATGGCAAACACAGTTTCCCTCAACTAGCCAAAAGTGAATTAGATGTTGAGTGGCTTGACGACATTTACAAAACTAATTATTCTATTAATAACAGTACATACTAGTTAATGCCAAATTAAATGCTTACCAGGTCTAGCATCGTCAACTGTAGGTCCTCGTGCAGCATCAGTGTGGTCAGTAGCAGTCGTGTTCTCTGAAACAGCAGTTGCCGGCCGGTTGTCGGCAGTCACTGTACTAGTGAAGTTTGCAACGCTCTGACGGAGACTTTCGCGAACATCTGTCAACGTCTCTAATTCCTGCGCCAAGTGCTGCAGTGAACCTTGCCAAAACGAATGAACCACCAGTTCACTCCAGTTCATCCGGCGTGACACATCTTTAGTCAGTAGGCCTTCAAGCAGATTCTGAAACTCTGGCGATGGCTTTGACGAAACACGAGAGCCTACATATATTAAAGATAAGCCGACGCTTATTAAACAGTTGCTCAAAATATCAACAAGAAGAAAAAATGTTCACAGAAACCTTAAGCAAGTACTTATACAAACATACACTACACAAACCTCTAATTTTCGGAGGTGGCAAATCTTTCTTTACAATCTTTTCTCTTAAATCTTCGTAGTTCTCTGCAAGATAGGGAGGATGACCTGTGTTCATAATACAACAGTAATGACAATGTCCTCCCAGCAAACACAGAGATGTTGCTACAAATTCACTACATATACTAAACAATAATCAAAATGTTCCTGGTTAAAATGCAAGAAAGTGTAACTATCTTAAAGTTCTGAAAGTCTCTCAGTGTGTTCACTAATCTACATATGCAACTTTTTGTCTATCACAACATCTTATAATATTATTCTTTCTTAAAAAAGCAAAAACTAAAATTTACAACCACAGTACATTTTCAACAACTTAAACATGGCATAAGACATACCATAAAAAATTAGTCCCATGCGGGACTGACGGTCGACTTCTCTTGAATGCATAGGCGTAGGAGGCGGGGGAGGAGGGGAGGCTATAATTTGGGACCGCCGTTTACAGGTATGCCA
>Ga0209149_1000824_pt1 | contig 14060 bp, 9 predicted proteins | sample WorMetTyACAVOLI2_FD_187423 | JGI IMG/M metagenome (GOLD analysis project Ga0209149, IMG submission 187423) | Marine gutless worms symbiont microbial communities from Max Planck institute for Marine Microbiology, Germany - Olavius algarvensis... ... | reverse complement strand
CCGCTGTAGGTCAGCCAACCAGGCCAACTTAGCCTTTCATCCTTTTGGGGTAGATAAATGAGTAGTAGGCTGCAATTAGATGTCTGCAGCCTCAGTCTGGGGATGCGCCATCTGGTGAATGCTTACGACGTAGAGGCAGGTACGTTGTAATTTGCAGGCAACACTGTATGATCCGTACCTGAGCGCCTTGAGTGTGAGGTACTACAATCATCATCATATCATCATCATATCCGGTTTTGGTATTTACGGTGCTGCGGTTGTCCCGGACTCCGGGGTAGGCAACACCTGGCAACGCCTCACACTCGTTCTCCGTGAATTCCTGTCTAACGGGTTGACACCATCCAGGTTGCATATAGTCATATCATTTCTCATGCATGATGCGGACCATATCTTCCTTGGCCTCCCACGATCTCTGGTGCCTGGAAGCCCCAATCGCGTGATGGAGTTGATGCACGAAGTGGCACGCTGTACGTGCCCAATGCCCATACCACCAAAGACGCCGAGTACGAAGAACAGCCGTGATCTCGTCTAGATCCAGTTCCTGGTGAAGCACAGCCGAGGAAATCTCATCTTCGAGCTTTGCACCACGAATAACACGACTCTCCTCGAATAACACAAATTTCAGAGTACACAATAAGGCAGATGCGATCTTGGACATAATTTTAAAGATTTCACTTACAAATTTCAAATGAAAATATCACGAATTATATTTTCATGCATAAGACGATTATACAGTATCTTTCAGCAGCTGGCATAGGCGCCTTCGTTCATTGTACACTTCAGCAGCACTATTTGCTTGCCGTGGCAACGCTGGTACGGAAAGCATTTACAACAAACGTTGAACAAATGCACCACTGGAGGCATTGTATGACCGCGCATGGTCTTTAGCTGTCTAGTATATTAATAAAATATAAGTATGACGTGACCCATAAAATCGTCCCTGAAATGACCTGTAATGTGTGGAATGGAATGTTAAACCTTACTATATCTATAGTTGTATTGACACATGTAAAGTGCTATAAGACAGAAATGTTCATTAATGTCAATGTTGCTGAGTTCAGACTGTTGACATGTGCAGGAGTGACTGGTTCATCTGGCTCGACTGGACCACGTGGACCTGATGGTCAGGTGGGCCCAGCGGGTGCAACAGGCCCACTGGGTGCCGAGGGAAACATGGGAGCAACGGGCCAGCCAGGGCCGATGGGTTTCACTGGCCCAGCTGGAGCAACAGGCAACACAGGTGACGCTGGACCAAGTGGTCCTGCAGGTATGGACTATCATTTTTACAGTACATCAAGACTTCGATGTCAAAATAGTAAAGATAAATAAGTTAAAATTCAGACAAATTTACATATTGTGGCACACATCCATTACTTACAGTGATGTGAAGTCACAAAAAATTATTAAAAATTATAAAATACTCTTAAGTGCCATTTGATTTTAAAACGTATGTTATTTTTTCAGTTTTGCCTTTACAAGTGGCGGTGGTTGTGAGAATTATCATATGAATAGTAACAGAAAATTAAGATGAATATATGATAAATTAATGTGAACATGTTGAATACTTGGCCAAAGTTATATAATAATTGAACAATAGCTGAATGTGAGTGACCAGCTGGGAAGCAGTACCCGGTACATGGCATTCCAGTATTACAAGCCTACAGTCGAAGTCCGTGTTACCAGACATGCGTGATCCGTCAATTACTGATCGTCTCAGATCTGCAAACAAATTCCTAGTTATTTTTGTAAGAACTAATCGGTTTAAAAATTCGTTTATGTGCTACGCCGTCGCCAACTACCAATGACTGTGACTCGTATTTTATTGTGTGATTGTCTATTGTATGAATGTACATTTATTGTAATCCAGCCTTAAGGCTGCCATACATCAATAAACCAATTGTGTGTGGTTGAACTGCAAGTGTGTTGACTGTTTCACAGGTGAAAGTGGAATGAGAGGAGTCACTGGTGCCACAGGCAGCAGTGGTCAGATGGGATGGACAGGTGCTACAGGCATACAGGGCAGAACTGGAGTTATAGGTGCATCCGGTACTCCAGGAGACACAGGCACCACTGGTAATACAGGCATGCCGGGTAGAAGTGGTGTACCAGGTGTCAGCGGTGGACCTGGTAGCCTGGGAGGTACAGGAGTGACAGGTGCGTCAGGACCACCTGGAGACACGGGGCTGCTGGGTGCAACTGGAGCAACTGGCATAACTGGTGAGCAAGGGATGCGTGGTGACCCGGGGACAGTTGGATCAACAGGACATACTGGTGTGATGGGTAACACTGGTTCAACAGGCATACAAGGCAACACTGGGCCGACTGGTGGTACAGGACCCACGGGTGCTTCGGGTTCCACTGGTGCATCTGGTCCGCAGGGTGAGCAAGGTTTTACCGGTGCCTCTGGTCAAAGCGGCAGTACTGGAGCAACAGGACTTGCTGGTCCGGCTGGCCGTCCTGGTCCAAATGGAGTGGCTGGAGATCCCGGTTTAGCTGGTGCTAGTGGAGCTGCCGGATCTGGTGGCGATACTGGCGCAACGGGACTTACTGGACCAATAGGTGCAACTGGTCTGGCTGGACCTCAGGGTGATACTGGCGTCACTGGAGTTGCTGGTGCTACTGGTCCTTCTGGACTTCCCGGTATTATGGGTGTAACTGGATCACCAGGTTTACAAGGTGTAGTCGGTTCATCTGGAGCTACCGGTGCAACTGGAATGAGTGGATTTGTTGGCGACACAGGATCACCTGGAACTGGTGGAGCAGCTGGAGCCACAGGATTTACAGGTTTATTGTCACTAATGTCTTCGTAATGCCGTTGATCTACGGGATTTCACCGTGCAATCTATGCATAGCACAGACTATGCTGTCAAAAGGTGTCTGTCTGTTCATCCGTCCATCTGTCTGTCCGTCACATGCAGGTATTCTCTTGAAGTGGCTAAACGTATCATCAAACTTTTTTCCATCAGGTAGCCACACCATTCTGCACGGTGAGGCATAATTACCGGACCCCCTAGCTGTAAATGGCATAATTTAGTCAATATACGGTTTATTTACATGAAAATTTCAGGCAATATAGCCGAGGGAATGCTGAGTCTGCAAATCTGAAAATATTTTGTTTTTTATCAAATATTCTTTGCTAGCAGCAGTTTAAATAGACATCAGTAGAAGTACTGCTCGATCGCTATAGTCTGACTCCTTAAGATTATGCCACACTGAAGGTAGGTCATTTACTCCCAGTCAAGTGTCCTCCATCACCTGCCGCCAGTAAAACGCCCCATCTCAGTCACTTGCTTCCTTGGTTGAGGCCCACACTAAACTGCCGATACTAGCCGCATATCCGTATCTCACAGTGATCTCCATTTCTGTAGCCCACTGCAGTATACGGATATGCAGCTAGTATTGGCAGTTTAGTGTGTGACTTAACCAATGGGGCAAGTTACTGGAGGGGCAGGTGATGGGAGACACTTGACTGGGGGTAAATGACCTACCTTCGCCGTAATGGAAGGGCGTCGGACTGTAGCAATCGAGCAGCACTTCTACTGATGTCTTTTTAAACTGCTGCTAGCAAAGAACATTCAATCATGACAAACTATTTTCAGACTTGCAGACTCAACATTTCCTTGACTATATTGCCTGTAATTTTCATGTAAATTAATTGTACATTGACTAAGTTATGTCCTTTAAAGCTAGGGTGTCTGGTAATTATGCCTCACCGTGTAGTTTTTCAATACCAGTACCAAACTCTATAGCAATATTCCAATGGCGACCCCTTTTACCCCACTTGCAGGTGGGGTATGAAAAAATTGTGATTTTCACCCATTATCTCGCTTTATCTCGAAAAAGATACAAGATAGAGCCATAGTTACTATGGAAGTAACGAAGTACTAGTCACGACTTATGCCCTTTTACCTTGAGTTACTTAGTGAAATATTCAATGATGCAAGGCATCGTGTGGTCTCTGCAACAGCTGAACTTCTTGTATTATTTTATTATGCCACTCTCCTTTTAAGAAGCCACATTATGCATTGCACCTGTCTATTTATCAGTCTATCTGTGTGTCTGTCCCATGCCTCTGCGTAGCTGAAGAACAGAAAGCTGCAGAAAGCCCAAAATTGATATTGTAATGCTGTCCATGTCTTACCTAATGTGGAGTGCTACACTGATGGTGTAATATAAATCTGTTGTGATATCACAGGAATGACGGGGCTGCCTGGACGTACTGGACAGCCTGGTGATGTGGGTGACCCTGGCGCAACTGGATCTGCTGGTCTTGCTGGTGAACAGGGTGACACGGGACCAGCTGGTCAACCAGGACTGCAAGGATTCACTGGTGAGGCTGGAAGCCAGGGGTTTACTGGAGCTGTTGGCATATCAGGAGCCACTGGTCCAGCGGGACCTGGTGGTGCTATCGGTGTCCAGGGTGTGACTGGCCCAGCTGGGTCACCTGGGGCAACAGGCATGCCTGGTCCGACAGGTAACATTGGCAACACTGGATTCACTGGATTACTAGGTGCAAAAGGTGACCCGGGATCTAGAGGCAGTATAGGAGCAACAGGTGAGACGGGTCTGCCTGGAACAGCTGGAATAACTGGCAATACTGGACCAGCCGGAGAGCGTGGCTCAACAGGTGAGACTGGATTTACTGGAGCAGCTGGTCAGCTCGGCTTCATCGGAGCAACAGGCAGTGTTGGTGACACTGGTCCAGCTGGAACAGCAGGATCGCCTGGTGGTACGGGATTCACCGGAGTTACTGGTGGTACAGGTCAGGCAGGAGCAACGGGTGCACCAGGAGATGCCGGTTTTACTGGAGCAGCTGGTGGCACTGGTGGCATTGGTGCTGCAGGACAAGTCGGTGCTCCTGGCGCCACAGGACTTCCAGGATTTACCGGAGATACTGGTCCTGCTGGAGCAACTGGAGCGTCAGGAGCTACTGGCGTTCCAGGCGAGAGAGGAGATGCGGGAAGTCTTGGAGATACTGGCTTTACCGGTTGGTTGCATATCTGAACTGCTTTGTATTTTTTAGCACCAACTGTCATCAGTGACATCAACTTCCAAATTTCACTGGAACGAACGTTACTTACCTGTATTTCTGTTGCCCATAATCATTTTTTGAACTGGCGAATAACGTCTGGTTAAACCATAGGTGTGTATGTAAATGGTGATGGTACAACGTAATTCTAGTTGACAGTTGGCAGTGACCAGAGTCTCGACTCTCGAGACACTGTCTCTTCTTGGCAGTATATTCACTGTCTTGATCTAGTCTTGAATCTTGGGACATAGTGTATTGGTCTTGGTCCCATCCCTGACCATTGGTTAAAGTTGGAGATTACACACACCACATCGTCTTTGACCGAGCTTGGTGCAGTGATGTCCAAAGTCCAAACTCCGAAGAGAAATCACCAGATGCACTGAAACCATATTAGCAGCATTGCAGAACAAGCAAATGGACTCATCCTTGTAAGCCTCTTAACGATAAAACACACATGACAATCGCACACTACGGGGTTAAACAAATTTGAAAAGACAACCTGTCGACAAAAACTGCTTTGAAATGTTCTTTTGCCATGCAACACTGTGCACATCGCGGCCTATGCCGTCGTGCGGTGTCCGTCTGTCTGTCTGTCTGTTACGTTCGTGTATTGTATCGAAACGAGTAAACATAATCTCAGACTTTTTCACTGTCTGGTAGACCCATCATTCTAGTTTTCCGTACCCAATGTTATGGCAATACTCAGATGGGGACCCCCTAACAGGGTCATCGAATGCAGGTGGGGTATGAAAAAATCGAAATTTTCCATCAACATCACGGTTTATCTCGGAAATGATACAAGATAGGGCCATAGTTACTGTGGAATACCAATAGGAACTCACATGCAATCTATCGAATGGTGCCATTTCAACTGACCTTGAGTGACCCCCTAACATAGATTGCAAGGTCAACTAAATACTCAACATCAAATAACTCAAAAACGAAATACGACAAAGCTATAGTTACAAAGGCAGACTGATAGGAAGTATGATCTATCGATTGGTGCCACTTTTGATAACCTAAAATTACCACTAATCTAGAATTCAAGGGCGTGCCACTATTCGATGTTGAACATCTCGTAAAAAGTACAGGAAGGAGACATAGTTACAATGGAGTACGAATAGGAAGTTTTACATGCCCTATTCAACGGTGTAATTTCGACTAATCCTGAGTAACCTAAAATGCTAGCAAAATTTCCAGTGACATGGAGCGTCGTGCAGCTTCTCTGCAGCAGCTGAGCTTGTCATCTGAGGCAGTTCGAAATCATGTCCACACTGTCGATGCTGTTGGAGAGTAATTAAGATTAGCAAGAAAAGTTCATATTGACAGTGGTTGCAGTTATTACAAATTTGACTAAATAGTTTAAAAGCAGCTTCAGCTGCGAGTTGTTGTAAAGTATATTGATCTGTAGTGACCTGCCGACACACTTTCTTCCAAAAAACATCACTTCTATTGAGCAGATCATAACAGGCAGGCAGAACATAACGTGTAGCACGGAATATGACCGACAGACCATTAATGTCAAGGCCGTGACTTTTCAGTTTGGTGAGTCAGAAATTCCTCTGATTCACTGTTGACAGAATTCCCAGAAGTTTACAGAAATTATGTGCTCAGTGATTTCTAGCGGTTCAGGCAAAAGCAAACGATGAAAGTGTGGTCGACGAAAAACCTAACTTCTTGGTCTTATTTAGGTTGATCTTTAACTTGTTCTTGGACCAATTGAGTAGATATATTCTGAAATTCTTCTGTCAAGGTGAGAAAGAATAATGAGGTAGATCTGACTGGCTAAAAACATCCGGCATAGTTCTGTTAACCCATTAGAATACAAAGGTAATTATAGTGCCACATTAAATAATATGAAGTTGGTATGCTGGCTGATGATGGGTGTGGGATGTTACATTTGGTACAGTGAGGAGGGGACTGGGCAGGCCGGCCCTGGCTTCTCCTTGCTGTACCAAATGTAATAGTTCATCCATCAGTGGCCAGTGTATCAATCACTGTATTGCTATATAATGGTGAAAATTTTTTAGAGCAATGCTTAATGTGTCAGTGAATCATTTATCTGTTTGTGAATCTAATCTCTGTCATTAATGTGTTGTGATGTTGCAGGTGCTATTGGGCCTGCTGGAGCAATCGGCCCAGCTGGAGCCACTGGACTTGCAGGTCCTTCTGGATCAATAGGAGACACTGGTGCTGCTGGTGATACTGGACCTGCCGGCTTCACCGGATTGGTGGGACCAGTTGGTTTCACTGGACATACAGGACTTCCAGGAGGCATTGGATTCACTGGCTTCACAGGCTCCTCTGGAGCTCCTGGAGCTACTGGTGGCCCTGGTGCTATTGGGGCTACTGGTGCCACGGGATCATCCGGAGCTACTGGCCCAGCTGGACAAGATGGACAGCGTGGATCCACTGGAAATACCGGGCCTACAGGGACACCCGGAGCGGCAGGTTTCACTGGACTTCCAGGTGATACAGGAGGTGTGGGAGCAGCAGGTGTAATTGGAGAGACTGGACCAAGTGGCGACATTGGGTCGACTGGTCTCCCAGGTCTACCTGGAGATACTGGGTCGACTGGCTCTGTTGGACTAGTTGGAGCACCTGGCGAAGAAGGACTTACTGGACTTGTTGGAGTAACTGGTGCCACTGGCCACAGTGGAGCAACGGGTCCAACTGGCGTAACCGGTCCTATTGGACCACCTGGAGTAGCAGGTATAGCAGGACCTCCAGGATTTACTGGAGCAGCTGGTGCAACTGGACAACGTGGAGCGTCTGGAGAGTCTGGTCCTGTTGGCGGAAGGGGTGACACTGGAGCGACAGGTCCTGAAGGTAGTGAAGGTAGTGTTGGCTCACCTGGCGCGACTGGAATAGCTGGAGCCACTGGATTCACTGGAGCTGCAGGCAGTAGTGGTTTTACTGGAGCTACAGGACCAGCGGGTCCTGCAGGTTTATTGGGAAATACTGGTGCTTCTGGTGCAACAGGTTTTACTGGCCTCCCAGGTCAACTTGGACAAACTGGTGATACTGGGCAGACAGGTGTGACAGGAGTGCCTGGTTTCACGGGTCCAAATGGTTTACCAGGAGATAATGGTGACACTGGATTTTCCGGAGCAACCGGTGCTACAGGTTTAACGGGCATTACTGGAGAAACAGGACCTGCTGGGCAACCTGGACCTGCTGGAGTGCAAGGCGTCGTTGGTGCAACTGGAAATGTGGGACTTACTGGACCACTGGGATTCACAGGTTCCCCAGGATTTACCGGTCCTCAAGGTCCTCTGGGTCTAACAGGGCAACGTGGAGCAACAGGAGCCACTGGGCCATCAGGACCAGCTGGCAGTTCTGGTGATATCGGTGCACCTGGTGCAACTGGATTTACTGGCTCTTCTGGTGTAACTGGCTTCACTGGCGGTATTGGTGCGCCTGGAGCAAGTGGAAGTACTGGTGATACAGGTTTGATCGGCTTGATGGGACCCACTGGCTCTACCGGACTAGCAGGACCCACTGGCTCTTCAGGTTTCACTGGCTTCACAGGCCCACTGGGTGCAACAGGATCGACTGGAATGACTGGTGCTCCTGGTTTTCCAGGTGGAACTGGAGCTACTGGGGTTACAGGTGGCACGGGTGCGGAAGGGCCTTCTGGAGCTCCTGGGCCTAGAGGGAGTACTGGTGCAACTGGTATTACAGGTCAGACGGGATCCACTGGTGAGTCTGGATTTCCAGGACCTCGAGGGTCCACTGGTGCTACGGGACTTGCTGGAGCAGAAGGTTTCACAGGTGCGCTAGGTCCACCAGGTGCAACTGGAGGTATTGGTTTGCAGGGGCAGGTGGGAACGCCGGGGGCGACCGGGTTTACAGGTATGCCAGGACGGCCTGGAGCTACTGGTGCCACTGGCAATATAGGCTTTACGGGAGAAACTGGGTCGACAGGAAGAGACGGCCAGTCAGGAAGTACAGGCTTCACAGGTGCAGTGGGATTCGCTGGACAAATGGGAGCAAGTGGTGGACGGGGATCCGCGGGAATTCCAGGTAACACTGGAGCTAGTGGACTGACTGGTGCAAGTGGTGCTACAGGTGCAACCGGGCAGAGTGGGGCACCAGGTACTGCTGGATCTGTGGGTGGTGTGGGTGCAACTGGAAGCACCGGTGCAACGGGACCGGACGGGCCAGTTGGTGCTACAGGTTTTGCAGGGCAGCAAGGAAGCACCGGTGCGACTGGTTCTTCTGGACCTGCTGGTGGACCAGGTGCTACCGGCTACATTGGACCACAGGGCTTTACAGGTTATTGCACACATTGATGCTGTACAGCTGGTGTTCTTTTCAACGTTTCTGTCTCTGTGTGTATGTGTTTCAACAAACCAAAAAGTGGTTCTGTAGACATGTCTCGTGTGAACCACCATGTAAGTGGTTGTGAATATTTTGGCAGAGTGTGTTTGTAAGTTTATTTGTCTGTTCGGCTGAGGCAGCAAAATCTCTGTAGCATGATAGCATTGCAACTGTTGGAGATGCAGGCATGAAACTTGCATGTAGTTGGACCAAAATGCAGGTAGAGTTCGAAGACGGATAATGGTACAAGTAACTCATGGCTCAATATGTCAATGCAAAATCTCTTTACCATGATAGCGTTGCAGCCTTGCGGCTGGTGTGATCCAATCACAGATTGTTTCGTGCTTCTAGTTTTCTACCTCTTTCTGTTTCACTGTGCATTATTAAGAAGTCGAGTGCTTTCGCTGTTCGTTGGAGTGACGAAAGGCATCTGGCCTGTACAAATATCACTGCGTGAACCGACCAGTGGCAGAGCTCCGTAGACCTGGCAAATGTGTGCAAATGTGCTATTAAAGCCCAATGCAACTCAACTCAACTCATTGAAAATCGCAGTTGAGTTGAGTCGAGCTTTTGCTGCGCGATGCTATGCAAGCGCGGCCTATGCCATGGCGTTATGCCGTGTCTGTCCGTCCCGTCTGTCCGTCCCGTCCCGTCTGTCACGTTCGTACGCTCTGTCAAAATGAGTAATCGTATCTTCAAAACTTTTTCACAGTCGGGTAGTCAAACCATTCTAGTTTTTCCATACCAAGCGTCATGGCAATATTGCGACGGGTTCCCCCTAACGGAGACGGAGGTGGGGTAGGCAGAAATCGCCAATCTGAGTCAATATCTGGCTCCATCGCGTGCTGTGAACGCATGGAGCAGCAAATGCAGTACACTCAGCTGCGACGGACAATGGCGAGTTGATAACACTAGTCGCTAGTAAGCGGCGGAGTTAGTTGATGGCGGGAGACGAAGAAGAAGTGTATGACAAGAAGCCTCGACGTTACGCCGAAGACAACAAAGCAGCAGTTAATTGGGTTATTGTCCGGGAGTCCGTAGAACTCCCGGACCGTAGGACTCCCGGACTGTCACCGTTAAGTGTACGAAGTAGTAATCTGAAGCCTAAGTAACAATAATAAAAGACTGCACTCGAGTTATTAAACTGTTGAAGCTAACTACTGACGGACACAAAGCATCGCGTGGCCTCTCTGCAACAGCAGAGCTACTTGTTTGCATCGGGCTTAAGAAGCCGAGTTGGTCATACTTCTAATGCAGTAATGTAATCGAGTAGCAGCAGTAGCTAGTAGCTATAGTTGGAAGGCATGAATAGATGTAAGGTGACAATAGTCAATGACACCAAACAAATAATTGTGTAGGTATTATGCAGTATCGTTATTGTGGTTCTGAGATCGTGTTGTAGCAGCCACCCAATTGGTTTTGTGACTAGCTATATCTTGTGTATTAGTGGACCTCATAGTATGTTTACTTAGGCCACTGAAAAAATTATGTTTGATTGACCGACTGATGGATTTATCAATTGACTGACTGACTGGTAGTAACATCTACCAATGTCTGTCTTTCTTTATGCACTGTGTTCAGAAAAAAACACCCGCTTTTGTTTTCTTGCATAGCTCATAGAAAAAACAACCAATTTTAATTAAAATTAAGACAAAATAGCCAATGAAATGCTAATTCTAACAGCATAAAACTAATTAATATTTGTCTTAAATGTTCTTTATTAGCAGCGATGTAAACTGGACGTCAGTAAAAGTGTCGTTACAGCAATGACGTTTACCATTGACGATAAACATCTCATTAAATGGATGTGAGTGAAAAACAATTACGTAGGAAAACGCTTGCTCAAAACGTTTTTGACAGAATATGAAGTCTTCAGGGGCTAAATCTTGATCAAAATATCAATGTGAGATCTTTAGCTTTGTTGTGTGATGGGGGCGGGCATTGTGTGGTCGACCACAACCCGAACACGAGTCAGTGATGCCACTGCTGTCACTTTCTCCGTTAAATGTTTTAACCCACTAAAACTCTATCCTCTGTCAGGAAACATCTTCAGAAAGTAGTTTGCTTCATACTTTTTTTTGGTATTTATTCACGAGCAGTTAAAAGATGTTGATGTCCAACGGTAAATATGATTGCTGTAATAACATATTTACTGACGTCACTGCTAGCAAAGAATATTTTAAAAGAATACAAATTATTTTTATACTGCGAGAATCAGCATTTCATTGGCTATTTTGTCTGAAATTTTCATTCAAATCGGTTACTTTTCTAAGAGTTAGTGAGTTATGCAAGAAAAAAATGGATCTTTTTTTCTGAACACAGTGTAGTATCGTCATCGTCACCAGATTTCACTGAGTAGCACAAACATACAGCTACTGATGTGAGCTCATAAGTGTAATAAATCATGCCTTTCAGTAACTGCTAAGAAATATATGAAAATTAACATTGTTGGCTGCAGTGTATGACATGCATTGTGTTCTTTTTGCTTTGCAGGAGCTGAGGGCCCGGCAGGTCGAGGTGGCATGCCTGGTGCTACCGGAAACACGGGTTACAACGGTCGGACCGGTGCAACGGGCTTTACAGGTCCTGTTGGTCCAAACGGAGCAACTGGAGCGTCTGGAAGACGGGGTCTTACCGGTTCCACGGGCGATACGGGTGGCGTAGGGCCGGCAGGGGCCAATGGCTTTACCGGCAGCACTGGAGCGTCAGGGGCTGCTGGAGGAACTGGACCAACTGGATCAGCAGGAGGGCTTGGTGCTACAGGTGCAACGGGTCCGTCGGGTCCGGCTGGTAATACTGGATCAGCTGGTCTTCCTGGAAGTCCTGGAGCTACAGGATTTACAGGTTCGACTGGAGTTACTGGACAGAGTGGAGAAACTGGTTTTCCTGGCGGCCTTGGAGCAGCAGGTGAACGAGGTGATACGGGTTTTTCTGGTCCGCAAGGAATAGCAGGAACTATTGGCGGTGTGGGACCTGGCGGACCTCCAGGCGCCACTGGAGCAACTGGCTCAGCAGGTACAGATGGACAGCCAGGATTTACAGGACTACCGGGAGGGAGAGGTCCTACTGGGATGACTGGCAGTACTGGAGCAACTGGTCCTGCAGGTCTGCCTGGAAATCCTGGGGCAACCGGAAGCACTGGTTCTTCAGGATTTATTGGAGCGCAAGGCAATTCAGGTGCAACTGGCGCCAGTGGAAGGCGTGGTGCAGTTGGACTGCCTGGTTTTGCTGGTAGTGTTGGTGCTACGGGTTCCACTGGAAGTTTCGGAGCAGCTGGAGCTGTTGGTCCTCCAGGAATCGCTGGTGCTACGGGCTTCACCGGAACTCCTGGTACAGCCGGTACCGCTGGCACTGAGGGTATGATTGGGCCTATTGGAGCTATAGGTCCTGCTGGACCACCAGGTGCTACCGGTACACCCGGATTATCGGGCTCAATAGGTGCCAATGGAGCCACTGGAAGTACTGGACCAGCAGGTCCACGTGGTTTAACAGGCAGCACCGGTGTTTCAGGTCTACCTGGTGCAACTGGTAATACGGGCTCAACTGGATTTACTGGACCGTCCGGAGGTCCAGGTACTACAGGAGATACAGGAATGCCTGGAGCAGAAGGTGCTACCGGATTTACTGGATTGCCTGGACAGTCTGGTAACACAGGCAACTCCGGAGTGCCAGGTGCCACTGGAGCTACCGGAGCAACAGGGCCAGACGGTCAAAAAGGCTTTACTGGATCAGCAGGTTCCAATTTTGATTCTTTTTGAAAGCTGTTTATAGTGTAGGCCTACTGTAGTACAATTAACCCTTTAGAATGCGAGGGTAATTAGTGCCACGTCGAATAATATGAAGTCTGTACATTGGCCATCGATAGGTGGGCTGTTACATTTGGTACACCGAGGAGAGGACTTGGTGGGGCACTGTAGTTATAGAATAGGCCTAATCCGTTTCCTGGCCGAATGGCATAAAAGGCGTTCCTAAACCAGGGTTAGTTTGGTTTCGTTAGGTTTGGTTGTTTAGGTTTTTGTGTTGTGTAATATTTCAGTTAGCCTAGTTTGTCTGGACTACTTTGCCAAGTAATTGGCTAGCCAGGCCGTATCCAATGATGCATTTTGTCGAGTAGTACATCTCCAGAAAGCCACGGTTGCATGAGGGTCCGTTAAGTTTTAAACAAAGCGTTTGTATGAACTGTTTTGATGTTTTCATTATAGTTTTAGTTACTGTTATTTTTTAGCTGTTCATCTTCATCATGATCATCTTGTCACAATTCACGAGCTCTCTCACATTTTAACTACTACCATAAACAATGTATTTTTACTTGTTATATGAAATTAATATTTTTAACAAACTTTTACTTTTCGCCTGGCACGATACAGCCTTTTTGTGCTGAAAGTGTTGTTAAACACCAATCAATCAACCAACCGTCTTCACACATCCAGCTGCATCAGTGAATTGAATGTTAACAGATCCAGTATTTGAATTGAAGAGGCAGATAACATTGTTTGCATTATTTATGTATATTTTTAAGCGCCTCACTTTACTTTAGTAAAAGAGGCGCTTATTGAGATAGGCTATGTCGTGACGTCGTTGGTCGTTGGTTGGTTGGTTGTCACGCACGTGCACTGTGGCCAAACGGTGCATCCTAGGCCTATAGTTACTATGGAACACTAATAGGAAACCCTACCCCAGGAATTCAATGGTACAAATTTCGACCCCC
>Ga0209149_1000823_pt1 | contig 14062 bp, 10 predicted proteins | sample WorMetTyACAVOLI2_FD_187423 | JGI IMG/M metagenome (GOLD analysis project Ga0209149, IMG submission 187423) | Marine gutless worms symbiont microbial communities from Max Planck institute for Marine Microbiology, Germany - Olavius algarvensis... ... | reverse complement strand
ATGTGCTAAGCACGGCAAAGTAAATGTGAACTGAAACTAAAACTAACGATCAATTTTCATCTACCGGGTGGATCGTAAAATCGTCCCAAATTTTCTGCCTTAGAAAAGACACATGCACTAAACCTAAGCCTAGGCAAAATTGCATAGGGCAATTGGATAGAGCACGGTCTGCAGTTACTTGTCACACCAATGACGTCATTCAAGACGTCACTGAAAAATACTAGATGAGCCACCCAGTATTTGTCAGACGTGTGACTGTCAACTAACGGAGTACTTACTACATGTACATTGCGAAAGTTACAACTTACAAGCGGGGGCGAAACGTCCAGGTGGCGAAACGTCCAGGGGGCGAAACGTCCTGTGAAGGGGCGAAACGTCAAAGGGGCGAAACGTCCATAAACCGTTGAAAGCTCCCAGCCTGATGGATCAACGTCGATCCCGTGGGGCCACAGGACAGGAATAATCTGTTAGCAACAGTCACCGCATGCACATGCTTATCAACTAGAGGTCTGCACAGGTCTGGCAGAGAATAATGCTGAATCGCCCAAAAAAGGAAACCAGAACTCCAAAAGTACCTGCAGACGGGTCGATAGAAAACATGCAACGGGGTCGGGTGTCCCTAAAACCTGACCGCGCGACCGTATGGATGACCGCACAGCTTAAAATGTGAAAACTGTCACTAACCCGTACTTCTGACCCTACTCGACCCACGAGGCAGGGTCCTGACCCTATCCGACTCACAAGGCGGGGTCCTGACCCTAACTGACCCACGAAACGGGCAGTTTTTGGAAAACTGGCACCAACCCTTACTCTTGACCCTATCCGACCCTAACCATCCCAATCCCACCACGAGGGCATTTTTGAAAATTTGCAATAACGGTCATTCGCTGCATGCGTGGTCATGCTTGCGCACAGTCGTACATACACGCTTGTCTACCGGAATTTGCAGAGACTGTCAGACGACTGCAATGAAGCAGGCAGCTTGTTCCAAGCCACGGTGCAACGACATCAAACAGCCTGTCGCCCAGACGAGTTCTGGACCGTGGTATGACGCATGTGATGGCACCAGATGAGCGGAGACTGTGACTGGCCTCAGGTGCCGACTTGCATGCGTCTGAGTGATACAACGGTGCACAGCTGTGTGCGACTTAAACATCAGTGTTGCCAGTTTGAAGTCAACACAGCATCGGACAGGCAGCCAGTGCAGTTCCTGCAGAACAGGTGAGATGTGTTCACGGTGACCCACCTGCGTGATTAACCTGGCGGCAGCGTTCTGTACAGACTGCAGTCCTCTAAGTAAGTTGTCGGTGACGCCATACAAAACTGAGTTGCAGTAGTCCAGGCGACTAGAGATGAACGCCTGGACTAATGTCTTTGCAGCGTCACATGATAAAGAGTGCAGTGTGGGTCTAATCTGCCGCAGATGATAGTATGCTGAGCGACAGACTGACGCCACATGGCCGGCCATTGACAACGACAAGGTCGCGTGCTGAGCCGACGTCGCCGACAGTAGACGACAAGACTGGTACCTCATGAACAGTGAGTCTGTCGATGTTATACCTGGAGCCGAGCCACAGCACTTGTGTCTTGCTGGCGTTCAGTAAATGTAAATGTCAATTTATATAGCGCATCGTCGCAAGAATCGCCTCTAATGCTCTCAATGTGCCGAGTACTGATCAAAAAGACACGTCTTCAGTGTACGACGAAAACAGTCAATTTGCATGTCCGGCTCACGAAAATTGTTTTGGAACAAGTTCCATGTCGTTGGTCGAGCAACAGTGAAGGTGCGACAGCCGTAAGTATCGAGCTGAAACCGTGGAACAACGAGTAGATGGCGGCTGGCGGAACGAAGATGCTGTCGTTCAGCAACTAGAGCGACCGGTGTACACAGCTCAGACGGATAATCCGGTGCCTGGCCATGCAAGCACTTGTACACCGTCACCCCAAGCTTGTATGTGACTCGATCTGCCACATCGAGCCAATGCAGCTCAGAGTGAAGCAGGTGTGTCAAGCCGCGGTCGTACTTCGTCGTGCCGCTCACAACTCGGCAGTTCAGGCGTAGTCGGCTCACACTCATCCAGATATAAGATATCAAGGACAGTTTTTAGAAGTGTGTCTCGCTCGCAGTAAGAGATGGTTTTCTCAGTCCCTATCATGTATGCCAAGACATCAAGGCAAGCTGTGCCATGTGGGACGTCTTCCCAGCATAAGCTTATTTGGCTCTCAACAGTCGTCTCACTGGTGAGGAAGATAACAGGCCTGAACAGCTGGCTTACTGAAATGCAACACGTGTTGACAGTGCTGACTTGTGTTCCTCTTTTTCTGTCCGGCGCCCATTTGGGTAGCTTTGTTGAAACCTGGTCTGCAGGTACTTTTTGGGTTTGGAGGTTGCATTTTTTTGGGCAGTTCTGTATTATTCTCTTCGTCACACTTGCTGAACCAATGACATTTTTGTGAAACGAACTATTTTTTTTTAGTCTTCCCCCGACAGATGTCCGGTCTATGGCTAAATTATCCAATTCCAACACCAACTGTAACATTCCATATCAGCTAATGACTTTCTAGTGACTGACTGTGAATACAGTGTTACCTGCATCTGACTTACCCCCACTGAACAGCTTTTTACTGTACGTTAAATATGTATACAGTATCGTATTGTATTGTAACAAGTGTATCCGAGATGATATGAAAAGCCGCCACTCGCCGAAGCCCAAACTGTATTAGGAAAACATGGTTGGAAAAAATCAGATTTTTTAAAAATTTAAATAAGATTTTTTGGATTTAAATCAGATTTTTTTTCTTACATTGACCGATTTCCTAAAATGTTCAACTGATTTCTGCTGTACAAGCTAACAAGAACTTGTCGTGCACAGCTAAGATGCAAAAAATGTGATTGACTGTTGCTAACTTGCTTTGTTACTTATTACTGACACAGAATAACTAAAGCAGGAAATAGAAGAAAAATTTCATCCTGCAGCTGTTAACATCTGTGGCATCATCAGCTGGTGTTGAACGTGAATTTACGTCATATGGAGTACCAGTAGTGCAGTGAAAACTGCGTAATCAGTTTGGCACCGATAAGTCACCAAAAGTTGTTTTCCTGTACAAGTTCCTGAACCAGTGAAATGTTAAATTTGTACACTTTTCATTAATGCAATTTGACTGTGTTTCCTGGAACTCAGAACTCATAAACTATAGGACTTTGCCTAAGACAGCGAGTGTTGTGGTATGTTCAAAACAAAAGTAACAAGGTGCTATCTTAATTAAATACACAGTGAGTGAACAAATGAATACAAAAACAATTTCAAACAGTACAGGTGTTGTGCTTGACTGTTTGTGTTAAATATTTTTTTTGCATAAAGGGGATTCAAAGTATACAGGCAGCTGTGATTTAAATCACATGATTTTTTTGACACAAAATCATTTGATTTAAATCATGATTAAAATCACCATGATTTAAATCGGCCAACCCTGTAGGAAAACAAGAAATACGTACTGTGTAACACGTGTATCTGCCGCATTGCCAAGATTCTGTTAAAACTGTTTCCTCACGCAAAATTTCACTGAAATCGGGCAATTGGCTGCTGAGTTATGGCCAAAAACGATTATCAATGTGGTGGTCGCCTACGCCTGCCATCTTGAATTGTAAAAAATTTGATACTTGGTAATGTGACTGCCATCGAGTTCCAAGTTTCCAACTATGCTGCTGTGTACTAAATTTCATCAAAATCGGATGATTTTTCATTGAGATATGGCGATTTCATGATTTTCAAGGTGGATGATGTCTGCTGTCTTGAATTTTAGGAGTCCAGTAATGGGTTCTTTGCAAAACCAGTGTAGGACTTCCTATTGGTTGTCAATAGAGATCATAGCTCTAAATTGCTTAGTTTTTGAGAAAATCGTGTTGTTATGTTCACATTTTGGCAACAGGCAAATGGACAAACCGAAGCTCTCACGGTCGTGAGTGGCAGCTTAATAATCAATTCGTTAAAAGTAAAAAATAATCATGTAGGCTGTCTAGCTTCTGACTTACATTTTTATAAAATGCTTAGCATGACAGCGGTGTGCATCTAGTTTAGTCTTGTCACCAGTTCTATATAATGCCACCACAATGACTAGGAGGTGTTGATGATCTATGCATTCGGTCTCTGTTGCATGGGGATAGTGCCAGCCTTCTCCAGCACTTCAAGTAGTACTATTACAGGGTTACACCAGCTGTGTCTGCAGTGTCATTTTTTTACCACTAACAACTACACTGACTGTAAAGGTAAAAAAGTAATGATAGAACTGTATTTGATATTACAAGCTTGGAATTTTGGGTGAATCCCAGTCGAGGGCACAGGTGATGTTAGTCATAAATCTGGCGGAAGACTAACTCTGTTTTCTGCCGACTTTCATGTGCCCCTTCCCAGCGACAGAATCTCACTGCCTTTTGACCAGTACAGGTTGTACTACTTGTTGACAGAGGCACAAATGTATGAACAGTGTACCCAAGGTTGTTACGTGGTTGTGTCTGTAGTACATCATATGTAGATGTAAAGTTGTGCAGATTTGTTTGTAAGTTTGCTTGTACTTTTTTGTGGACACAATGTAGAAAGGACTAAACACAGTTTTTAAATTACACTGAGCATTGTATGACCTCTCTGTGACAGCTGACCTTCTTGCTGGTGGTGTTCTCAGTTAAAAGATGGTGGGGAATACAAGTCAAAATAAGCCTGCATCCAAATCACCGTATGAATCTTGTCTGATATAATCAAAATGTTGTTGATTATTCTACCGTTTTCAAGATGTTTATACTTGAAAACTAAGCAATAGCTGAAACTACCTTCATAGGTCATCGTGGCAGTTGCTAGAGCACACAGAACTTTCTGTTAGTGGTCTGTAATATCCAGTAACAAATTCTCAGTCTTGCAGCAGTGAATCACACAAAGAAGAATTTTGTAATAGTAATTTTGTCACACTGAAGAAAGGCACCTCGTGATGCAGAATGTTGTCAGGTAGATGAGATGTGCAAATATGGCTTGATGTTTAACATGCATAGTAGTTGTTAAAAGCCGATGTGTATCGTGTTATTCTGACTGATGAAGGTAACGTTTATGTGTATTGGTTTGAAACTTGCAGTAAACAGAGTTACCGAGGAACAAGGTAGACTGATGCCACTGGATGATCTTTTGTCCATGGACACAGAGAGTAATGACAACCAGAGCCATTGCGTCTCTGGCTTTGCCAGTATGGATGTGATTCATACAGAAGAACCTGGTGCTGTCCATGAAAGTGAAGTAGTTTGTTCAGATATTGATAACTTGCAGTGTAGTCCTGTCCAGCATGTAGATGAATATTGCAGGAATGATGGATTTTTCTCCAAAGTTAATTCTCATATGGAGCCTTTGCAAGTGGAACAGCGTCACAGTACAAATGAGACCTGTGCTGAGGTAGTGCCATTAGCCGGACAAGAACCATACATCTGTCTTGACAGTCCACCCGAGACTGATGGTGTATTTCAGGAATGTTCTCCAACTTCTGTCGATGTACTTGAGCCAGTAAATGGGAATTGTGTCACTGATGTAGAACAGCATTACAATACAAATGCGACCTGTGCTGAGGTAGTGCCATTAGCCGATCAAGAATCATACATCTGTTGTAACAGCCCACCCGAGACTGACAATGTACTGCAGGAATGTTCTGCCACTTCTGCAGATGTACGTTGGCCAGAAAATGAGAGTTGTATCACTTATATTGCTGAAATAGAAATTGAGGATGACAGAAGTGATGCCGGTACTTCAGCACTTGTAGAAACAGATTCAGACTGTGTTATTCAAGATGTGTTAGGAGGTGAAGCTTCCGATTGCTATCCATCTGAAAGTGAATGTGAAATGACAGTTGATTCGTTGAGTTATGATCATTCCTACTCTCTGCCGATTGAATCTGTTCAGCACAGTGTCATTACAACTGGCGGTATTGGAATTTGCCCGGAATACAGTTCACAGGCTGGTGTTACGTTCTCTGTACCTTCCCTGCAAGCACATGATTTTAATGTGGCTACTGTTCTTCCATTTCCAAGTCTTATTACAGATCCTGACATTGACAAACTGTGTTCTTACAAACAGTCTCACATTGATGAACATGCAGTAACAGTGACTCGTATGGAGCTGATGGACACGGGGGCTTCTGGCGCTTCCGACCTTGGTGATGAAAGTGACTGTTTGGTGTTAGAGAATTCCAGCTATCCAGTTGTTGAGATTGTACCGCGCTATGACGAAGAGGAAGTCGAGGGGTTGGAAAGCTCAGGTATGCCTTCTCACGGGCCATGCACTAGTGCAAACACCACTAATCTATCAACAGTTGCTGATGATCACTCTGCTAACATGTCATCAACTGATATAGCTGCACCAACTTCTCGTCGTGCGAAGGCAAGTAAAGTAACTTTTGTACAATCTTACAGTAAACCTCTGAAGTTATTTTTTATCTAAGTCTGACATTATGTTTATGTTAATATATCGTCAACATATGTTCATACATTTCTGTTGTTTATCTGTGTGTAATATGGTGGATGTAAGTATTGTTAACTATACTTGTTTACCAGTGGATGCTCGTAAGTATTTTTAAAAAGAGTATTGGCCTTAATTCTGGCTAAGAAGATTCATTTCCACCCTTGTGCATTGAACTGGTTGAAGCTTATTTCTACAGGGTTTAATGATTTACTGTAATTTTTTTGCGTAATAGATCGGTATGGCACCTCAGTTTGGAGTGGCTGGCATTTGAAACTGAAGCAGTTGCAGGTCTGTGATTGATTGGTGGTGAAACCCTTCATTGTTGGCAGTAGCTAAATCCAATAATTGCCTGCAGAGAGCATGACTACCTGATAACGACTTTAATGCATCTGCTGTGTATGTGATATGTTGAGTTTGTGGCCTTGATATTTGACTTTTAACCATGCAGGTGCTGGACACACGGCATTTTGCATGCCAATATCTGCACCAAGTTTCTAGATCGCATGGCAGTTATGGTGCATTTTGTGCACGAGGCTCGCTGATCTAGATTTTTTGTTTCTGCTTTCTAGACCTCGATATGATACTGGAAGTTATGCGTGCTGTGAGGAATTTGTGCAATGTGCATACAAGATGAACTTTCTATGACCTTTCGTTCTTGAATACAAGTGCTGACTGATAGACAAATACGTATTGACACAGTCACCTCATGATCTTAACCATTGAGCTTTTATTTTTAACTGTGTGTGTTTTTTGAAGATGGCAAGTAGTGGAGATAAAGATTGTATGACCATTCAGTTATGGTGCATTTCACACCTGAGCTTTGTAAAGTCCTGTCACCTTCATTTTTGACCTACTGACCTCAAAATGGCAGTGAGTTATGTGTACTGTGAGGAACCAGTACAGCAAATTTGGACTTTATGACCTTCCTTCTTGAGTTACCGGTATAACTGGTAAGCCATGATGATACAGGCAGGCAGCAATACTTGCATCACATTACTAACCCTAAAGTTTGAAGTACCATATATAGCTAGCACAGCACTGTCTGGATTAAGATTTTGTCCTGGACAAGTGATCGACACTGCTAAAACATTCCTGAATTTGTATCTGGATCCACATCACCTCAAAATCTATTTGTTTTATGTCCCACCCATGGCCTATCAGTTGCCAAAATTTCCATAACTTTTTGTGTAATCCTGTTTGGCAAAAAACCAACCAACAAACAAATTAAGGTTATTGCACAGGTAATAATAATAATAATAATAAGACTTGTGAAGGTGCAGAAGTGATTGACTAATTTTGCATGTTCTTACTTGTTATTTGTTTGTCACAGAAGAGAAGTATGGAAGTTATCGATGTTGATGCATTGCCGGATGTTGAATATACTGCCGACTTTGGTATTTTTATATTTCTGTATTAACTTAGAGTACAAGCGGGCAGTATGATGAACCAAAATTTAATAGTTGGCCGTAATTACAGGCTGTAGTAGGAATTCATTCCTACATTTGTTAGCGCAAAGCCACAGTGGCCGTAGCATACACTGTCCAACTGGGTCGATCTGGTGCATGGATGAAAGCCGTTTTGATGGAAAGATTAGTATCATCCGTGATGAGATGAAGCCATGTTGTTGGCAGGTGGCTAGGTGGTTTGCGTCAGACAGGAGCTAGTGGAGTCCCTTCATGAATATCACAGGCCTTATGGAGAGTGGCATTGGCAGGACAGAACCTGACATACTGGCAACATCACCAAAGAGCTGTAGGCAATGTTGGAATGCGATGACGTAAATGAAAGGTTGGCCAGTAGGCTCGCCGACATAAGTGTTAGACACGAAATCATACCGGGAAATATTCACAATGTGGCATTGGCAATGCATATGGAAAGATTCTATTTTATGCCATTCTGCTGACGTCAGTGAACACTGAACAAGTTTAGCATCCATAGAATATTGTTATTGACAGAATGCAGCACGTGTAAATGCAAAACTTTGAAGTTGTGGGTTGTTGTAGGAATGGTTAGTTAGCAACAGGTAAATAGTGAGATAATTATAAATTATGAACTGATTAATTTTGTTTCTTTTTGATAAAATAACTTTCTGGCTGCACAGAGGCTTATTTAGTTACTATCTATAGTGTGTCTACAATAAAACAAAGCCAAATACTTTTTAACATAGCATCATCAAGCCGTGCAGCTAATCGATCTAATTTTTGGAATGGCGATTTACGAGACAACTGCGAGTCTGCATATAACAGATTATGTCTTCCAGCTCATAATGCTCATACTCTGTGAAACGTTTCAGACAAGTTACATTTTGGTGATAAAAGAAACAGTCAAACAGTAAAACAAAAATTCAAAAATTATGAGCCTTGAACCATGTCAACACCTCAACATGTGCTCAACATATGTCCACTGTAAGTGTAGCCTGACACAAGCAGAGAGATGGCAATGCTGCAACAACAATTGCACGGTCAAGTTTTCCGTGTTTTGACTACAGTCTCTGTTTCAGTTCTGCAAGACATTAAAATAAAACATCTCGGGGTAAGGGTATTACACGGGCTTCGTTGGAAATGCAACTGCAGTTGTGTCCTGATTAAGCTGAAGAATAAATCCTCCAAATTTTATAAAATTTCAGCAGTCCTCTATATAATTATGCTAAAAATTCTCTATGTTATGTTTTTTGTGGACACAATGTATATATCATTTCATTTTGCAACATATAATACCATGTTAGTCATAAACTGCGTGATTGGCATGTTTAATCTAAGGATGTCAACGGGTATCCGGGTTTCGAATTTACTACCCAATCCCGGGTAGTTAAATATCGAAAATACCACCCGGATTACCCAGTTCCACGATTCCAACGACTTACTGCCGACTGAGCCACGTCGGCTTCAGTGTACAGGGTTTCAAATTTCATGGCTGCTTACAGGAGAGAAAGGTTGCTGACAAGAGATGTGACGGACCGGTGGCTGTGCTCGGTCTCCTTGTGTGTGAAACTTAGTGCCGTCACCTGCCGTGCTCGCTTCAGTCAGTGCCACTAAAATAGACGGAGCCACCATCAGATGCAGTGTGTACAGTGAAACTGGGTCAGCGCTGCAGCAGTATGACCGCACGAGACAATGGACGTGTGAACAACTCAACAGTGCTTGAGAAGTTGAGATGACCGACAGCGCAGACAGATGCCGGTAATTGCGACGTGACAGCGCGCCGCTGGCAACAGGCCACCAACGACTTGAGACTTCGAAGGCAGTTACCGCCGTGCCCATTCGGTCATCCAGCCTCCAGGGTTGGGCAGTCATACGCTTTGCGGTGTTCGCACCATGGAGCATACTGTAGGCCTAACATAGGTAACATTCTCAATACTCCACTTTGAGAAATTTAATTCTCGAGCGCGAGAAAAACGTCGAGACTCGTCTCGATTGAGACTCGTTAACATCCTTACCGGCCATCCACATGGCCCACTTGTGTCGGGACCCGGGTAGCACATGTGGGACCCGGGTGAACAACTACCCGGGTATTAACATACCTAGTTTAATCCTGGCTTTTGTTGTTCAAGCAAATTTAATACGATGTTTTTTTTCATTGTGGTGACTGCAAAAATTTTGCTTGTTAGTATAGCAGTTTAGTCAACTAACAGATATGTAGACAGAAGGTGCATTTTGATGTTGTGAGGGCAGGGAATGAATGAGGGAATTCATGTTTGTCCCTCTGATAGGAACACATCACGAGGGTGATAGGTTCCTGTGTCTTGCTTTTGATGCTTTGCTTACGACAAACATTTACAAACTGTTTGTTTTTGTTGATAAAGGTGCAGTTTAGTGTCATTAACTGAACAGTTATGTGATATTCAAATATTACTCACTAGAGAAGATTGTAAAATTTCTGGTGCATCTGCTTTGTCACGTTTGCGCTGCTTTGTAATGCTGTTCTAAATGCTGTTCATTGTAGACGAAGCTGCCGTAGTCGTTAAACAGGAGAAGATGGAGGAGTCGAGTATTGTGCCAGACAGCGAGAAAAAGTTGCTCAGCTGTTTCTGTCCTCACGGCTACTCGACATCAACCTCTGGCCACTACCACTGCAGACACTGTGGACTTTCCTATAGCAGAATGCAGGCTGTAGTGAGACATGAAAAGATACATACAGGTGTCGTGGCCGGTAGAGCAGATTCGTTCCCGCTGCTGGAAGCCAGTCCTTACTACATCTGCCGTCACTGTGGATTTCGAACTCGTTATGCAAGGAGTCTTCGTCAACATGAAACACACGTACACGCAAAGTCTCAACAGGATACAGCTGGACAAGAATTAGACTCACAGTCTGCAAAAACTGGAGTTGATGCTGGCAATTTGCAGGAGACTAAGGCGAGTAGATTTAATTTGTATCACTGTCCAGTTTTGTCACTAATAGTGAGCAGTGAGCACACTCTGGAAAATGGCATTGTTTTGCATCACTATGCTGGCTGTAATGTTTGTGAAAATGCAAAAATTTGTTTTACCAGTTAAAAAGAATTACAAAATGTAACCTGTAGCTTAAATACTTGGTTTTATATGTGATACTTGGCAGTATATTCTGATATATTTGTGTTAATTTATTGTAAAGTTTCACATTAATAATAATATGAAACAAACATTTGTGGATGTTTTATTTATTGATTTTTTTTGTAATATGCTCAGGAATCCAAAGTGTCAAGCCTGGTCACGAAAACTGTCGACCATCATGGTATGTCTCTATATGTAACTTATTGATAGTTACATGAACTGTTTTGATTATAGGTGTGCAACACTAATCCTGGTATTTTAATGTCTTCTCAAAAAAAATTATGTTTATGCAGCACTGAGCTTGCTTTTCTGCTGTGACTGACATCATGGTGTCAGATTCATCATCTAACAGTGAATAGTCAAGTTTTTTACCAATATGTCAAACACCTGTGTATATGTACCATACCTACGGCTGGTTGTACCAACACTACTTAAATTGCCACTTAGTTAATCTCCGATTAACAGTGTTGCAGATAACTGCATAAAGATGATTAGCAGTTTATCACGGTCACTGCTACGCATTATTAAAAATGATTAGCAGTGGAGTAAATTTGAGTAGCAATATGACACGTTAACTTCATGTCAGTTTCTGCATTCTCAAAAACATACGTATGTGTACCACTGCCATAAGTACCATACTGTTATGACTTATTGTTATTTTATTATGATTATATGTATATGTTGTGAACTTATGAACATGTGATGGTGAACTATTGCGATTTGCACATTGCAGTAACTGACGTTCCTCTATGCTTGTGAAACACTGGAGCTCCTTTATCAGGCATTACCGGATTTATCTGTCCACTGTCCAGATCTGTGTCCACCAAACAGTCCGGTTGACTACATAATTTGTGGGCCACAAATTGTGTGGTCAACCAGACTGGTTATTTTGGTCCATTGTACGCTTCCAGACATCAAACGTCGCCATCGACGCCAACGCATTTATTGAGTTCAGTTTCCGCAGACGGCGCAGAGTCTGCTTCCCTGTCCATTGCCATCGTTTTTTCGTTCATTTGTAAACACTGCGTTGCTAATGCCCCAGATCACACCGCACAACCCGCGGCTACAAGTAGCCCACAGTGACTTTTGAGTACAGGCGTGTCGCCGGCGAGTGGCGACGCGAACACGATGTGATTTTTATCCGCAGTAATCCAGCCTTTGATTGCTTCCAAACGTCAAAGGCAAATTGGCTGATGATAAAGCGATAACCCGTGCATTATTTTGCATCACTATTAGTGCGATACAAAAATGCTGTTGCATCGCATTCGCTCGAATTTGCGGCGCAAAATGCGATGCGATACTGCTTATCCGCAACACTGCCGATTAACTTTAAGTGGAGATTAAATCGTCACTTATCTCGCGTTCATTGCACCGACGCAAATTAATGCTTGATTAGTTAAGTGGAGTTTTAAGCACGCCTCTAATGTTACGACGATTCCTGTTGGCTGCTCGGATGACAGAAGTAAACAAGTTGCAGATAGTGTGTACATACCGTACAGCGTATACGGCAGCCCATAGCCTATAGGCTTGTCTGGCCTTGACCTATAGGCCTAGCGACTATTTAATGGAAGATAACAGTGTTGCAGATAAGCGGTATCGCATCGCATTTTGCGCTGCAAATTCAAGCGAATGCGATGCAACAGCATTTTCGTATCGCACCAATAGTGATGCAAAATAACGCACAGATTATCGCTTTATCATCAGCCAATTTCCCTTTGACGTTTGGAAGTGATCGAAGGCTGGATTACTGCGGATAAAAACCACATCATGTTCGCGTCGCCACTCGCCGACGACACGCCTGTACTCCATAGCCACGCCTTTAGTTACTGTAGCGGCGGGTTGTGCGGTGTGATCTGGGGCATTAGCAACGCAGTGTTTACAAACGAACGAACGATGGCGATAGACGAGGAAGCAGACTCTGCGCCGTCTGCAGCAATTGAACAGAATAAATGTGTTGGCGTCGCGACAGCGACATATGATGTCTGGAAGCGTACAATGGACCCAAATAACCAGTCCGGTTGACTACACAATTTGTGGCCCACAAATTATGTAGTCAACCGGACTGTTTGGTGGACACAGATCTGGACAGTGGACAGATAAATCCGGTATTGCCTGCTAAAGGAGCTTGACTGTTTCACAAGCATAGAGGAACGTCAGTTACTGCAATGTGCAAATCACAATAGTTCACCATCACATGTTTACATATGATAACAATAAAATAACAAAAAGTCATAACTGTATGATACTTATGGTAGTGGTACATATGTGTATGTTTTTGAGAAGGCAGAAAATGAAATCAAGTTAATGTGTTTTATTGCTACTCAAATTTACTCCACTGCTAATCATTTTTAATAATGCGTAGCAGTGACCGCGATAAACTGCTAATCATCTTTATGCATTTATCCGCAACACTGGAAGATAACATATTACACGACACTTCTCATTGGTTACCTGGACCCAGCAGCAGACTAAAACAGCGCTATAGCTCAGGCATATGAATATTAATTAGCTAGGCTGGCATAGGCCACGTAGTACAATTTTTTCGTGCAAGCTACGAATAGGCCTACTATGAAATAACTAGTTTTATGGTATGGTATGGATTATTGTATGGTTTACTAGTCAGTGAGTACTGTGTTTCTTGTCAGATAGTTGCAAAACTTTGTATTTATAATAAATTCTCCATTTTTAAGATGACGTCTTAACTTAAGTGACGAAAAATCGCGGCAAATTGTGGTTGGTGCAACAAAATTTTCGCTAAGTAGAGATTAGCGCCAGAATTAATCTCTACTTAAAGTTAAGTGACAGTGGTGCAACCGGCCCCTAATGTACTATTCCCATTGTATGTCAGTGTAAGTAAGTCTTAAATTTATATTGCGCATTACGCAACGCCTCTAATGCGCTAAGTGTCCAAGTGCATTCCGAAACAGATGCGTCTTTAGCTTCTTCCGGAAATTGTCGGCACTGAGCGACGGGTCTCAGAGGTCATCAGGCAGTGCATTCCAGGCCATCGGACCGGCGACGGAGAACGCCCGACGGCCGAGC
>Ga0209149_1000822_pt1 | contig 14063 bp, 7 predicted proteins | sample WorMetTyACAVOLI2_FD_187423 | JGI IMG/M metagenome (GOLD analysis project Ga0209149, IMG submission 187423) | Marine gutless worms symbiont microbial communities from Max Planck institute for Marine Microbiology, Germany - Olavius algarvensis... ... | reverse complement strand
ATGACCTTCGTAACAGATTGACTTTACAGGAATCCGCTTTCAAATACACTTGGCTGCCCCAGTGACATACCACAGAAAAACAGCACTGCTTTGCATGCACTCTGTACGTTTGTTTGTGTACAACACATACTTTACACTGAATTCATCTTACACTTCTGTGACACGTGGTTGCACACACGCACATCTAGATTAGCCAATCACGTTGACTTTCTTTCTCAGTTTGTTCCTAAAGCATGCATCGTTTTGAAACACATCAAAACTTTTCGCGCACCACTGATCGGACACAAGAATATGTAATGAAATTAAACAATGCAATTCCACAAAATTAAACCGCCATAGTGTGAAAAGTATATACCATAAACCAGTGAATTTCTCAGAACTTCACTCATGCGATCACACATAAAATATACATAATTGCATAGGCGTAAACTTGGGGAAAATATAGGAGGGCACTACAAAATGAGTCAGGGAGTCTGGGGGACAGTCTCCCAGTGGGGTCCAGGGGCAAAGCCCCGGCGGGGGTCTGGGGGACGGAGTCCCCCAAAAAGCTGAAACATTTTTGTAAATACAAACCATCTAATTTAAGGCCACGTGAAAATTATTTTAATAATAATTATTATTATTATAACATGACTATTATTGTTACCTTTGGTACGTATATTCACAAAGATCTTACAGACGAACTGGACTGAGTGGACTCAACATTTTACACATAGATAGATACACACACATGTATGACAGGACTATAGTTAACGCCGCTGACACTGGCCGGTTCTGTCTCACGTGGTATAGGATACACGACCGCCTCTGAAGTCACCACCGCCTCTGAAGTCACGACCAAAGGCGGGATAGAAATGCGATTATTATTATTATTATTTATTATTATTATTACAGAGTCGAAGCGGCCCAGGCTACAATCTGGGCCTCATACTGCCAGCACTGGCAGACTGGAAACGGTCATGCTGCAGCTTTAACGCCATTACACTGCCATTAGGCGTCCGACCACTAGCATGGCCGTGCCACTACCCGGACCACCCAAGTAGCCTATGCTGCTTGCGAACACACACGAGGACTGATACATACGATCTAATATGAGGCTGAGGAAACACTTGGCTTGATAGAAATGCAAACGACGCCGCTAATGTCAACGAAAAACTGTCACCAGTTAGCCAATTATTGGGGGATGGGCACTGACCGCCCAATAAAATTATTGGGGGGCACGTGCCCCCGTGCCCCCTGAAGTTTACGCCTATGCATAATTGTTGTAGAATATCGCACACGATCAACCGTGCAGTCCGCTACCAGTCTCAACAAAGAAACACGCACAGACATATGCGCTGTACAACACCGAGATGAAAACTATATTCGTGTCGGGCACTCATAGCTGATACTGTACAGGTGCTGATTGAAACATGCTGGTGAAGTTGTGGGCAGCCATGTCTACCTATGCGTGAGCAGAGCTCCGAGCGTCAGAACGCTGATGGCGCCGAATGCACAGCCGCACAGTGTACCCAATGACGGCCACGAACTGCCGTTACGCAGCTCAGAGCCATTCCGGTAGAAAACCATCAGACCTTCCTGTACGACAGACAGACACAACGCTATCATTGCTCGTAGGCCGACAATGCCTCTCAGATATACAGGGTTGGCCAATACAACCGTACTCTGTCTGACCGTCCGTCCGTCTGTCTGTCCGTCTGTCCGTCACGTTCCAGTATTGTATGGAAACGGCTTAACATATTGTCATAGTTTCTTCGCCACACGGTAGCCGAATCATTCTAGTTTTATCAGCATCGAACACAGTCGCGAAATTCTGACGGAGTCATCCCCTGCAGGGGCGTTAAATAAAGGTGTGGTACGATTGTCGACCAGTAAGTCACTATATCTCGCAAAAGATACAATACACTGCCATAGTTACTATGGAAGGCGACTAGAAAACCACACCCAAGCTTTCGAATGGTACCAGTTTCAATGATCTTGAATGACCCTTAACCTAGATTTCAAGGTCACAGTGTTACTACTAATGCCCTCGACGTATTGTGTGCGCAGCTGACGCGTAATCTGTTTGCGATAGCTAAGTTCTTGTTAAAATTGAATGTCATTGCTTGAAGTAGGCTGAACTGCTATATTTAGTCTAGTATTGTCTTACTGAACTGGTGTAAAGAATATTTAATTCTGGTTTGTGGAATATGCAACACAGCAGTTTCACTCCAGGTAAAGAACTGAACACTGTTTGATATACGCAGGAGTTACGATCTAACTATTAACAACAGTCCTTTCTGGCTCACCCTCTGCATCAATTCAGGAACAATCGTCCTCGCCAATTCAATGCAGTATGGCAATACACAGATTCAAAGTCGTCGTTTCATCATCAACGTCGGACGTCCTATGTTTCAAACGAAGAATACGTTTTCATCGTTTCAAATTCATTCTTGTTTCTGTTAAATTCATCGCACATGCCCCTAACCTCACCAACGAGTTCTGTATTTTCTTCTTACTGGTCTGTTATTTGGTCACATCTGTCGCCTACCGGAGAACACACCTGCTTCGCAGGCACTGCAACTGTCAATAGAAGCCCACACCGGCACTCCTCCCGCTGCTGACTGGAAGCGCCCACCGGGTCGTCCACGGAGAAATTGGCTGCAGCAATTGGAAGAAGACATTGGCCTATCTGTTGGTGCTGCCGGGATCGCGGGCCAGAATCGTTCGATGTGGAGGACGCTACGACCCTCAGCTGGTCAAGCACAGCAGTGAGTGAGTGAGTGATGTAATCATATTAATATGTAATCACATGTGCATGTATGAATACTTACTGGATGCTTATTGTTTACAACTGTATGACCGGTTGTACATTGTACAGTATTTACACTTCTTAAATCGTGATTTTCATTTTTACAGTTATTACGTATGTAATAGGTAGATTGTGGTACCGGACTACCGGTAGATATAATGGCTGATTTCTTCTCTGTTATAACTTATGGACATGAATGCATTTTATAAGCTGAGTTTTCCTAAATGGTTGACAAGACGACGTGAAGAATCAGAAACTCCCATATGTTACAAATATGTAAATACCTATTAATACAAAAAATAAGTTTTCTATCATATTATGTTGTCATAATTGCAGCAGCAGTAATTGACAATAATAACATATTTTATTAGCCTGCCTTGGTGGCTCAGTGGACTACTTCACTGGGCTACAATGTGCATTGGCCGTGTGCCTGTCAGGCCTCAGAGGTCCGTGTTTCAAATTCAAAGCCCTTTACGCCATGCCGGCCTGGATGGTATGGTGTGGTATGGTAACCTATTTTATTGTATAATTTGGCTGGTGTACTTAAACAAACTGTGTGACTGTATTAAATGTAATGTGTTGATGTTTTGTTGAACTGCAGTGGAGGCGGCAGAAGTGAGTGCGACTGGTGTTGTCAATGAGACAAAACAAAGTTGGTAGTTCAGTTATTTCTGCCATTCTTGCTTCTACTCCCTGTAGCCAGTTTTCCTTTTTAAGACTGAAACTCATTTCATTAAATTAGGTGGTTTTCTGTGTGTTAAGGTGTAGTGTGATTGTGTAGAGAAAAGAGCTGACAGGATCAGTGCATCACTAGCTGAGGAAGAAGTGTCTAAAGTGTTAGACAAAATCAAACACCAGTCCACAACGGACGACTTGTAATTATATTTATCTGTTGCAGTTACTTAGCATTAGTTATTTTCTGTTGCAGTATTTGTTAATGCCTCCATTTAAGAGGGGTTAGGTACATGTTTCTTTTATTACCTTTGCCAACAAGGCGGAGGTTATGTGATCATTCTGTCATTCTGTAAACAGGATAACTGACAAATGCATAAACGGACGTCGACCAAACTTAGCAGGCATGGGCAAGGGGTGACCCTCTAGAAGTCATTAACTTTTGGTGGTGATCCGGATCTGTATGCAGATTCTGGATAACTTTTTCATTTTCTTCACCATTGTGGAATGGGGGATTTTTGGGCATTTGTTAGCATTTCTCATACAATCTACGGTTGATTTGTACCATGCTTGGCGAAATGACTGACGCCGACAAGATAATGAATCCACAACGTTTTGGGACAGATCCGATGGACATCCGGATCCAGATTAATCCAAAAGTCAGGATTCGAATCCCGGATCACTTCTGTTTCAAATTTTGGTGTTGGCAGAGGTTTGTGCTCTCTGATTGCTCTTATTCTGTTTGTTTCTGTTTTCTCTGTTGTTGGCACTGCTGCCGTCTTCCTCGTGCCCTGCTGTTCATTTATCTGTGGTGTCTATACCATGCATGTGTGATTTTCTAAGCACACCTAAACATCACCTATCATTCAGTTCTTCTCTAAATACCCATACCATCAGCACCTGGCTTCTCAGACCAAGTTTGTAATGCTGATTTTCTGGTTTATAGAAAACTAGTCATTTAGGGATAGCTTATGGTGGCCACTGTGACAGACATGTATTGTACAGTTAGACGTTTATCTTTTCTGCTGGATTTCCATAGCTAGTCCTTTGACCTTGCAGTCATTGTAGTGTAGGATTGCTAAGGTGAGATAGTAATTAAGATTTCATTTACAGGAGTTGTATACAGCATTCAGAAATCTGAGAATATCAGTCATTCTTCTTCTCATATGTGTGTCATGAACCATAATTGGTCAGCCAGCAAACAGCGTCTTCCTCTGCAGAGTGCAGCTGGGATAAGCTGCCAGTCAGCTTTGTCAGAGGACAGGATTTGACAATGTGGAACATCGTCTGAGTCTCGCCGCAAGGACACAGATCAGTGTCTGCAAGCCACCATTTCCTTCTGCAGGCACCGCAGTGTCCCTGTTACGTGCGAAAACGGTTCAGTAAAGACCACTGTTGCCGAGCGAGGTCAAAACTCAGTTGCCGTTAGTCAGTCATTAAAGAGATAAAATACTTTGTGGATTATTGGCATATAAATAACTGTTTGTCTAGGAGTTTTGATTTTGTTGGTGCAGCTGTGGCCCATGGACTGGGCTGATGGACTCAAATGTCGCAGACCTGGGTTCAGTTCCAGCTGTCACTCACGTGAGTCATTGATGGTGTCGGGAAAGACGTCGGGCTACAATTTCTCCCATGCTTCGGAAAAAGTCCTACTTTACATGTGGGCACAGCACATTTAAGCCATCAGCTGGGAAACGCACTGTGTTAACTGGCTGTTTCTCATAGTTTTTGCCGCATGACTTTGGGCACAGTGCGCATGTGCCGTGGTGTGGTGTCTGTCATGTTGTGTATTCTGTTGAAATGATAAACATATGCTGAAACTTTTTCACCTCCTGTACAGGGTGTCTACAACTTCTGGAAATACTTGAAATCTACAAGAATTTGAAATCCCTTCTGGAAATACTGGAAATCTCTTGGAATTTAATTGCTCCTCCTGGAAATTTTTGTATAATAGGTTGATGATCGATAATTGACAAGAATGATATAAGTCAAAGTTTAGCTGCAGTCTAGTTATTTTGAACTGCATAGCCTAACCAAGTATATTAACTTTTTTCTTATGCAAACAGGATCACTCTGATCTCAGGGATTAGCGACCCTGCCTGATAATCAAAAAAAGTAAGTAAGGCCAAGTAAAACACATTGGGTAAACATGATCAGCGTGTGCACGGGGCCGTCACCATGTTAGAACTACTGGAATTTTGTTAAAATGTATCTTGGAAGTCTACTGGAAATTGTTTGGTTGGATTTGTAGATGTAGTCCAGTTCTTCTGTGCAAAATATGGTGAAATTCCTATGGTGTCCCTCTTAACAGGGGCATCGAATGTGGGTGGGATATGAAAAATCACGCACAATTTTCCACCAATATCTCAGTTTATCTTGGAAACGATACAAGATAGCACCATAGTTACAATGGAATACTAATAGGAACTTACACCCTACTCAGTGATGTAATTTTGTAAGATCGTGAGTGACAGTCTCACTCGAATTGGAAATGTGGGTGGCCATACGAACGGATCTGTGACTCTGTATTAGGCATCTTTTCATTTACTGTCATTAGCACTAGTCACATAGACTGTAATGTTTCAACAACATGGAACATTATACTGCCTCTCTGCTACATGTATAGAAACCAAAAGTCTGTATATTGTGCCACTTGTACAGAGCATGCTTGTTATTGTGTACTGTAGAAAAGTTACAGAAACTGAAACGCAGGAAAGCCAAGCTTCGGTCTGTAATAATTTCTTTGCATTCCCGTATTTTGTTAAATATTCTTTTTCCTTTTAATCGATAAATATTTAATTACATAGAGTTAGAAAGTCAAGTGCCTGGAGTGTGTACAGTTGAGAGGCCAGCAGTCAGTTATATTTGTTTTTGGGCACATCACACCCAGAGGAGTGCAGAGTGCTCGTTGTTACAGATGAAGTTGCGTGGTTGATTGGTTTGTTGGTCGCTGGTCACACAGGTGGACTGTGGCTAAGTGGATGAAGTGATCGAGATGCCGCTTGGCACAGTGTCACATGGGAGGTGTGGGGTCCCCCAAGATACTTAAACGTCATGATCTTAACTGTGGAGTTGGCCAGTTTTGGCTGTTCATCACACTCCAGGTGTTGTCAACACCAGTTTGAGTGTCAAAATAGTTGGTGACACCATGAGTGGCTTTATTTACAGCACATGACCATCTGTGTTATGGCATGCCCATATTTTACCAATCATTTTTGCCATTTATTATTTTTTCAAGTTGAAATAAGTATTATGTGTGCATGAGTGGCCAAGTGGTTTAACATTGCAGTGATTTTTGGAGCATTTGTGCAATTATAATATTGCTATATATTTTGCGGTGCCGGCATCGGCCTCGAGCTGGCGACAGGAAACGGGCGAACCTGCTAGCCTGGCCCGTGTGGTCCCGGGCCTGTATAGAGTAGGTCACTCCGTTTCCTTGCCGGGTCAACCAGGGTAGCTTGTGTGTTTTCGATCGTTGGTTTTTCTTAGGTTGTCTTAGATTTGGTTTGTTCGGCTATTTTTCCAAGTGATTGGCTAACAGAACTGTGTCCAAATGATGTCTATGTCGAGGAGTTAGTCTCCACAAAGACCAGTTGCTTCAGGGCCCGTTAACCTTTAAACAATACCGTTCTTATGAACTGTCTTGGTTTTTTCATTATATTTTTAGTTTCTTTTTCACTGTTTTAGTTGTTCATCCTCATCATGACCATCCTGTCACAACTGTCTTAACACGCTACTCTCCTACGGCATGATATAGCCTTTTTGTGCTGAAAGTGCCATTAAGCACCAACCACCCAACCGTTGCTATATATTTATTTTATGAGTGCTGCAACAGTTTAGTTGAATCATATACTTTTATCTAGTTGGCTTTTCTTTAACTGTTACTTACACTGGATGTTCCTTTTTAGATTAAACTTATAATTTTTCTGGTTAATGTGTTAAATTTTGGTTGTAATATAAACTTTTATTTATTTGATGCTTTTTGTCAAAATTTTTATGCTGTTATTTTATGTATATTTTTGTTACAAATTTGCTGCATTCATGTTTATTTCCAGGATGCTACTGCTGTGGCAGTTTGTTCCAAGAAGACCAGTAATGCAGAGTCAACTCATGTGCTTGATTTCATGTTAGAAGAACCGGAAAGTGCTGTGGATGAAGATCTGCCTGCTGGACCAAAGAGGTGCAATATTGTCTTTATCATCAGTCATAGCACGCATTAAATAGACCCATACCATCAGTTGCAAAAAGGTAGCTGCTGGTCTGTAGATTTCATGCAGAAGTTCACAGGGTGTGATGTCTAACTTAGATTTCAAAGTCATAATATTTGTTATTGTCAAATAACTCTAAAATGGTACGTGTACATTGTACAATGGCAGACTAACAGGAAGCTGTACATGTTACGTCAAATGGTGCCACTTTCCATGACCTTGAATGACCCCTAACCGAAGTTTCCAGGGAATGTCGTTATTCGACGTTAAGTATCGGCGCCTTGTGACATTTGCATAAAAGTGTGCCGTATATAAATCTACTTATTTACTTACTTATATATGTTCACATATAAAATCCCGCATATAACCACCTTCCGTGTTCCTGCAGCAAAAATTCAGTCACAGTTGATGACCCGCCGGAGATCAGCGCCGACATATGGGAAGTGGTAGCGCATTAGAGGCATTTTGCGATGATGTGCTTATACTAATCCATGATTACTTTACTTTACTTACTTGACATGCGTATGAGCCGACCCCTGCAATTTTATTATCTAAATGTGGCAAAAAGTTCTCGGCTTATACCCGAGTATTTATGGTATCTCAGAAACGCTACAAGATAGAGACAGTTATGATGGAATACTAATGAGAACTTCACACGCCGTACTCAGTGGTGTAATGTTGCATGATCGCCAGTAATTGAGCAAAATTTTCAACATCATGGAGCAGCACGGCCTCTCTGCGTGGCTGCACTTTTTGTAAATACCATATTTTACATGGCAGTTCGTAATAAGTCTGAGCAAGGCCATTAAATGAGACTGGAGTTGTGATCCTGCCTCGCATATGATGCTGTGTGTGTGACTTGTTAGCTATAGTTATAGCTAAATTTATTGTATTTTTAACTCTGAATTAGATAATGCGGATACTATATGTGGTGCATTTTGGCATAGGCTGTTCTTTTCTTTCTTCTTATGACTTAGGATATTGGTACTGTATTTGTCTCCAGTTAGTGTTAGTCTTCAAGTTTTCGTCGAAAGCCTGCCACACTGCCAAGACACTGAGTTTACTATTTGCAAACTAGCTTCATAGCTGATTTGACTGATTGGTATAAGATTAGTATTACAGGCCCGTAGCCAAGGGGAGTCGGAGCGGTCGCTTGAAACCCCCCTCCCCCCTTCCCCCTGTCGCTAAAAGGTCACTTTTCCGCCGATTGTTCGAGCGCTGACATCTCGAATATCGTCCATCTGTGAAATAAAATTAATAAAATTGAGTAGACTTACCGAGTAGATTCGAGTTTTGACCACAAGGTAACGTCATCAATCATTATTATTTTAAAAACCAACCGAGGTTTCCCCCAGACAGCCATTGCAAACACCATTTTTCAAACCCTTTTAAAGATCCAAAATCTGAGGAAACGACTCCCTGATATCAGAAGGTTGGCTATGGGTCTGTATTAGTTTGTGGTATCTGATGAAACCAGCTGGGTGACAACATGGCGAGTGTTTGGACTTCCATGTGTTAACAAGTGTTTGGTAAATTTAATAGAAACGGTTAGTCTGTCGTCTGTTAGTTTTGCTGGTGATTTCCACATGAAACTGTTGTGTGACTGGATAGATTGATTGATTTGATGTTGTTATTTAGAAATAAACTGGCAGGTCGTGCTGACAAGCAACAGAAGTCCGATGTAGATACATCTGGAACTACGTCTGTTCCACGCATGCTTTCAACAACGGGTACAACCCATACCCCGACAACGAGTTGTGATCGACAACGGTAAGCTTATTCAGTTTTTCTTCTATATAGATCTCTGTGTTTTAAGGTAAATGTACTCTCATTTACCTCTGACAAAGGAGGAGGTACATGTTCTTGCCCGTGTTTGTTTGTCTGTCTGTCTGTTAGCAAGATTACTCAAAACCACGTGCATGGATTTGAATGAAATGTTGCATGTCGACAGATGTCAGGCAATGGACGAAGTGATTAACTTTTGAGCCCAATCCGAATCGTAATCCGGATGCTGGAACCGGATTGCCTTCCCAAATATCATATAGGCTACAGAACTTTGCAGCCTTCTCTAGGCTGCCAGCGAGCTGCGCTACTACGCAGAATTTTACGTCAGGGAAAATCCCACATATACATAATGGCGGCACGCCGCTAGAGCGAGCCGTGGTTTTAAAATGGTTTTATTCACTGAGCCATTGGAAGGCCTTGTCGGAGGTAAATGCGCTCTACCGAGTGCCCTTCTAGTTTGTTGTCTCAAATTATAAATACAAAAAGGACTTTGTTAACAGAATGTTAATGGATGTTCTCAAGGTGCGGTATTAAAGTTGGTGGCCACTTGTTTGGTGTGTCCTGTCAGTAGTGTGTGTGATGTTGATCTTGTGTGTGGTGCATAGTTGGCATGAGAAACACGACAAGTCAGATGAGAGCAAAGACTCAAAAGTGACCGAACAGACGAAGTCTTCACGTTCCGCTGACACAGACGATCTGATTGGTGACATGGAGTGACGTCTCGTGTTCACTAACGAACACACAAACACGCTGATGCTGGTCCTCCGGTGTAATATCGGAACTTACACATTGTCTTCTATGTCACTGTTATCAGTATAATGCGTGCAGCATGATATTTGACTGCCAAATTTACCAACATTTACAAAGTGTTTAGTACCATAAACCAACACAAGCAGTGATGGCACTGGGATGCTCTGATGCTACAAAATACAAATATGGATTCAATTCTCACTAATCCGAATAAATTTTATGATTCGATTCAGCATTTTGTGCCGTTATGTGGACTGGTCAGTTGACAGCTCATCACTAGACAGCATGTAATGCACAATAATTATTGTATGATGGATACAAAAGGACTAAATAGAAATAGCTGATGATCATTTTAGTGATACCATACATCAACAGCACTGCAGACGTCAGCAAGCTGAGAAACAATATACCGCCAAAGGTGGCACAATATTTTGTTAGAACAAGTCGCCCTACTGTCACAGAGAGGTCACGCGATGCTACGTGTCTGTCAGTAGTTAGCTTCAATAGTACAATGTATTGAGGGCAATCTTCTGTTATTAGTTACTTCCGCTTCAGATTTACCACTGCATACAAATAAATTCTGTTCTCTTCAGCATAATCACTGATGCGTGGTGGTCTCTGTGCCATAAACAGATGTGCGTTGTAACTGTGATGCACTACTGCACTGACGAGCATCAATTGTCGATTGTGCTACCTCCAACAGTCATCTATCAATAGCCAGCTATTCGCTCAGAATCGCAGTTTGTGCCTGCCTTACCTGCATTTGACGTCCTTGTCAGGGGATCCACGTCGAAATATTGCCATGATGTTTGGTATGGAAAAACTAGAGTGGTTTGGTTACCTGACGGTGAACAATTTTGATGATAAGATTACTCATTTTGACATATGTACGAACGTGACAGACAGACGAACACCGCATGCATAGCATCGTGCAACAAAAACCATGATTATTCGAGAGGACATTGAGTAATACATCGCACAGTAATTAGCAATACAGTCAAGTGAAATGTATAGAAGAAAATACATCACTATGTTTTGTTTTACGTATTTTCTTTGTGTTTCATCAAAAGCATGTACATGTATCATGTCAGTCGTCACTACAGTGCATTATGCGAAAGAGTCTCAACTCGTTCTATATCAGTGTTATTGAGGGCTGTTAACATTTCATGCAATTTATGGTTTTACTAACTAAAACAAAGAAAAATATGAAACCGTACTATATGTTTATTCTACATTTTCTGGTGCTTGTTAAGCTTATTAACAGTCCTGACACAGTCCTGGCTTATCTAATTATGTAAAATAATGCCTCCATTGGCGACATCTGTGTAAATCAGTACACACAGCAGCACACACACAATTGAAATTCAGATTTTTACCATGTAATGCTATGCTACGGATAAGTGCGGCCTACGCCATCATCTGTCTGTCATGTTTGTGGATTCTGTCAAAATGAATAAACATATCTTAAAAGATTTTTTTACCATCGGGTAGCCACACTGTTCTAGTTTTTCCGTACTAAACGTTATGGCAATACGCTGACCAGGGCGTTGAATGCAGGTGGGAGTGGTCCCCTGGGGTAGGCAAAAATTACGACTCTCAGCCAGAGCCAGTATCTGGCTCTATCGCATGCTGTGAACGGTTCGACTGCCAAGTGCTATGCAAGGTCAGCTGCAACGGACCCTGGCAAGTTGACGACACTTGTCGCTGGTATTTGTATTTCATGCGAGACGACAATGAAGTGTTTGTGACAAGAAGCCTCAACGTTACGCCGAAGACAACAGAACATCATTTAATTGTATGCAGTGGTAAATCTGAAGCCAAAGTAACAATAGTAGAAGACTGTACTCGAGGTATTACACTGCTGAATACGATACGATACTGTGTATTTAACGTGCAGTAAAAAGCTGACACTAGTCACATAAACACGGCAGTTGAAGCTAACTACTGACGGACATAAAGCGTTGCGCGGCCTATCTGCAACGGCAGAGCTACTTGTTTACGTAGTGAATCAATTTGGTAAGCAAATTGATCGAATCAATTCAAATCGCGAATCGGACAGCACTAGTTGTAGGCAGTATAAAACATTTTTGATTTAAGCCGACATTAACACATTTTGACAATATTTTTGCATCAGCAGCTGTTGAGTTCGAGATGATAGTTGCAGCAATCGTGAATGTGTTGAATTCCTGCGGTTGGTTTAATAGATGTCTTAGATGACTGTAGCATTACGGGAGACTGATAGTCACTGACAGATGTTGACGTAAGCTGGTCTATTGCACTGATTAGTCTAATGTTTTATATACTTACTAAGGTTGTTGCATGTGTGTCGTGTGCGATTCCCGGGAGCTGTAGCATAGGCCTGATTGGCGATCCGTTTCTTGACGTGACGATGAAAAAGGCGACCTGAACCAGGATTTCATGTGATTAGGTTTAGTTGCATGTGTTTGTAGTTTTCATTAGTTAGGTTTTTTGTATTGTTACCAATTGGTTGTAGTTATACTTGTTGCTAGTACCAGCCAAGTGATTGGTTAGAAGTCCGGTTTTTTGCACCGGTCAACTGATTGGCTGGGAAGATCGTTCCCGAAATGACCTGTGATGTGTTGAGTGGGACGTTAAACTATACTATACTACACTTTCTGCATGTGCAAAGTCAGAATCCTAGAAGTGCTCAAATACGGGATCTGGCCCTTTGTTTGGTAACCCTAACCCCAAATTCTGCCAGAAATGTTGGCACCTAAACCCATCTTATCTTCTGACAGTAAGTTAGCTGCTGAAGACCGGTGATTCTCAGTAACTTGAACATTTGTAAACTGTTTCTGTGTCTTCGTAAGTTCGCATCATGTGTTGTGCAGTATTTGATATTTTCATCAAGTTTGTTCCTTTGTTCCTTTGATTTATTTACACGTGTAGTAAATCATCGACTATGTATGATCAGCCTTTTTCTTCATCTACAGTTTAGAGCAGTAGCTTTATCACAGTCTCACCAGCGTGACTGCACCTAGAGTAATTGAAAGTCGACAAAACAAGCAAAACTTATGCAGTGTTTAGAAACAGTTTAGATATTTTACGTCGCCCACGTGGAAAAGTGAAAGGTTCTTGTCTTTGGTGGCCTGTGTTTGTCACCATTGCAGCAATATGAGAAATGGTTTCAACTATCATTATGAAACTTCCAGGGCAATGATATTGAGATCATGCTATCAAATTCGCCAGGTGGCAGCACCCTGCAATGGGGCGACATTTGCTGCACCTGTCGCCAGTTTTTAAGGCATCATTTTGCCTTATGTAAAATCACAAGTTATCAGATTTTGACGGAATTACGTAGAATGTTGCGTACTTGAAGTCGTGACTTGCTCAGTTTAACAAGTGTATCGGAAACGATACGCAACGCGCCGCTCGCCGAAGCCCAAACTACGTTATGAAAACAAAAAACACGTTCTGTGAAACGTCAGTATCTGTCCCATTACTGAATTCACAATGAAAAACTGCTCCCTCACACAAAATTTCACAGAAATTAGCTGCTGAGTTATGGCCAGAACGATTTTTAGAATGAAGGCTATCTGCCGTCTTGAATTTTAAAAATTTTCATATTTGGTCATGTGACTGTCACCGAGTTACATATCTGTTGTTGTGTACCAAATTGCGTTTTTGTGTTTTGGCGACAGACAGACGGAACAGATCATGCAGAGCCTCGTCTAACGTGTTAACTACGTGACAAAATGTCACGTAGTGGCAAAAATATGTCACGTAGTCATGACGTTCTGAGATGTACTACGTGACAATGATTTTGACATTACGACACTAACACGAGTAAGTTAACTAAAGAAACTGCTTAAGTAATAAGTATTCGGGCACAGCTA
>Ga0209149_1000821_pt1 | contig 14075 bp, 8 predicted proteins | sample WorMetTyACAVOLI2_FD_187423 | JGI IMG/M metagenome (GOLD analysis project Ga0209149, IMG submission 187423) | Marine gutless worms symbiont microbial communities from Max Planck institute for Marine Microbiology, Germany - Olavius algarvensis... ... | reverse complement strand
GCGATTTTTCAATTAGAGCTTTTGTTCAGAATCGATGTAATGACAGATGTAATGCCCACATACCACGTGCTCACGAAAGCTTAATATATCCAAACTTTGTTTTTATTATATAATTTTTTTCAGTGGCGGCTGGAAGGGGACGAGGGGAGGACGGCCGGCTACGGCGCAGAGTCGCAGGGTGCTTTATAGAGATGAAACGCGAAATGAGAGTTGTTTGGAATTGGGCATTTGCGTGGCAAAAATAGCTGAAAGTAGTTAGCATCCGCGTCCGACGAAATTAATCAGAATTAAATCAGAAATTATAAATTAAATCAGAAATTAAACTAAACTAAACTGAAATTAAACTGAAGTAAAATAAATTAAAAAGTAACTTAAAAATTAAATGAAAAATTAAATTACATTTGTGCGGACGCGGACGCGGAAATTAATAAGAATTACATCAGAAATTAAATTAAACTAAACTAAAACAAGTGCGTCAGTAAAACTGACACAAACCCGCCATTCGCATTTCAAATAGCTTTTCCACGGGGCACAGATTTCACAGGGTTTCTATAGGGAGGGTCAAAAATTAGAGACCTACAATCGGAAATTTCCGTTCGAATCGAATCTCGAATCGAATAGGCGAATAGTCGTTTACAGCTTCAGTGTTAAATTTTTTTTGATTGCCATATAGGACAGATGTGCGGATTCGTCAAAACTATTGCGCGATCGCTACTAGGCTACTATTGTGCATGCTCTAACTACAAGTACATGAATAAATTAAACTCAATATAAATCCCAGTAGCAATGCCGAAACGATTGAAATTTGTTGTTGAACAGTGAGTGTTGTTTATGGTACGACGGCAAACGTGGCAGGCGATTCGAAATTTTCGAATCGGCCTGTCACTTTCGAATCGACTAGAATCTGGACGTCCGATTCGAATTCGAATAGAATCTGGAAGCTTCGCAGGTCCCTATCAAAAAGCTACATACGCTGCTTGTAAGCCTCTATTTTTCACTGAGATATAGCGGACGTAATGTTTCATGCTGCTGATTAAGTTTTAGTTAAGTGTTCACTTTCATTTTTTTGCGTATAATTGTGCTGCCTTTTCAAAAGGTGAATAAAGTTGTGTGTGTGTAAAGGCTAGAAATGGTCAAAAATTGGAATTTTTGTCGAACTTTTGGCCCATCCTGTAGAAACCCCTTGGCCAAAGTGGATGGCTCTATGCCAGAATGTGCGCAGGTCTGTGCCCTACATATGCGACCGCAGTCCATAGCACTTGGCGACGCTAATGAAAACAGAAACGGCAGACGGCTGAGTTCCTATAGGCGTAAGCCGCAAAACTGGTATGACGTCACTCACTTTTTGGGTCACCCTATAGAACCCTGTGACCGATGGTCCAAACACATGCGACATTTGGATAGGGGAGAGATAAAGCTTTTTTCCATACACTGCTTATATGCCTCTATTTTTAATAGTTTCTGAGATATATGGACGTAAAGTCTCGAAATGGTGAAAAATTCGAAATTTTTTCGAACTTTTTGGCCCACCCTGTAGAAACGCCTTGGCCGATCTTGACGGTTCTACACCAGAATGTGCGCAGGTCTGTGCCCTACATACTGGACCACATTTGGCATCGCTGAGAAAAATAGAAATGGTAGCTGTCCGCAGCACGAATGAGACCACCCCCAATTTTTTGAGTTTTTAACTCCCCCTCCCCCCGCCCCCCAGGGGCCGATGGGCACCACAGGGGGAGGGGGCACGTCGGCAGACATTGTCCCTACACAAATAATATTTGGTGTGGATCCGTGCAAGCGTTGCTGAGATATCGCTCCAAAACCGCCAAAATGCAAAAATTCCCCATTGACTCCCATAGTAACGAAAATTTCATTTGCCCCTTTTTCCGCCCGCGTGGGGCCGCCAACCCCAAAAGGGGAGAAGACACGTCCCGACCCAGGCTACGCCCGCATGCAAACTCTGGCGTGAATCGGCCCGCGGGTTGTCGAGAAATCGTTGACCGAACAAAATAAACAAAAAAAATACAGTAAAACAAATACCTCGCCCATCGCTCTAACGAGCGAAATCAGCGAATGGCGGGTAATTAGGCTAAATTAAATGAAAAAATAAAAAATATGAGAAACTGTTTCACGCAGCCTTTAATGCGTTTTTGGCGAAGAAAAACCATGCGAACGTATTTCAACGTCCGGAATTTCTGTCACAACGTACGGAAATCCTATAAGTCTACATGCATGTGAACGTCCAACGGCTGTCATAAGTGCTGAAAAATCGATACCTTACATTTTTGCCGCGCGACTGCAGCAGCCACGCTGCAAGCACGGCTGCTGCAGTCGTGCGGTGTTCGTCTTTCTGTCACGTTCGTGTATTGTGTCGAAAGGAGTAAACATATTCTCACATTTTTTCACCGTCTGGTAGACCCACAGTTCTAGTTTTTTTCCGTACCGAATTTTATGGCAATTATCTGACAGGGACTCCCTAAGAGGGAAAAAGTCGCGCTTTTCGACCAGTATCTTGCTTTGGGGTGACTATTGGAGTGTCGAGTGTTATCAGCAAATTTCTACCGTCGTGTACGTTGATAACATGCAGCAAGCGTCTTCGTTTAGGCCTATATCAGTCGACGGTAACCCGGAACAGAATTTATTTGTACACATTGGTAAATCTGAAGCCACAATAAATAATAAAAAAAGAATAATAACGCGCTCGAGGTATATATTGCATTGTTAAAGCTAACTGTTGATAACACATTCGCACGGCTTCTCTGCGGCAGCTGAACTTCTTGTTTCTCAGTTGTCTGACATGCAGGCCAGGCTTTCGAAATAGACCCATAAGTTTCATCGTAAGTGTAGCACAAGCCAATCAGACATTTCGTGATAACGTTTGGTGCGGTAGGCTAATTTTCCGTTTTGCGTGAAATATACGTGTGCGAGCGCGTGTGCTGACGTCATGCTGACGTCACGATGGCGCGACCAGTCATGCGTCACGTTACAAACTGGTCACCATGGCGCACCACTTCCATTCAGTCTGTTCAGGGAAACAGTTTAGCACTGAATATAAACGCAAATCAATTTATTGTTTCAGTATAGAGTTGATGTACAATAAGCGGGGTTAACATGTTAACTGGACGGCATTTTTACCGCGCCGAGTGAAAAATAATTGCCTCCCGTTAGACAAATTTTGTATCACTGGTAGGTCACCGCGACTACAGGACGGCTAAGCATAGCCTATAAACTAACTTTTTACCGTCGGGCAGCTACGCCACTTTATCTTTTTGTAACAAATTTGATGGCAATTGTTCCGTCGTCAAGCGGTCGTCGAATGTATAAATGTATAAAAACGCTATTTTCGAACATTATTTTGCATTTATTAGCTAACTTTTTTACCGTCTGGCAGCCACGCCACTCTAATTTTTACCGCCCGACGCTTTCCGTGGAAAGATGTCCGTCTGTTTGCATGTCCGTCATTCGCACGCCAGCATGTGTCGAAACCAGTAAACATCTCATCCAACTTTCTTTCAATCATCGTCAAGCAGCACCACACAATTGTGGTTTTTCCATGCCAAACATTACGAAAGTATCCGAGAGGACCCCTGACGGGATCGTCATACCACCTCCCTCCTGCATTCGACGCCCGCGTTACGTAGTTGACATCGGAACATTGCCATTTGCCACAACATATGGTACAAAAAAGTAAAGTGGCGCCTCGGCGGAAATTCAGCGGAAACAAACTATTTTGCTAGGTCACAGTCACTCAAGGTCAGTGGAAATAGTAGGCTACCATTCGATAGATCGCATACGAGTTTCAATTGACGTCCCATAGTAACTAACGCCCTATCTTGTATAATTTCCGAGATAAAGCGAGATAATGCTCGAAAATCATAGTCATGCGTTCGACGCCCGCGTTACGCGCTTGACGTCGGAATATGTCATAACGTTTAGTACGAAAATACTAAAGTGCCGTGGCTTCCCGATGGAGGAAAAAGTTGAATGATATCGTTACCGTCTCGACACAATACCGTCGTGACGATAGACGGATAGACAGACAGACAAAGAGACAGATATTTTTCCACAGACTTCGCTTTTATACAGAGCATCGCATGGGGAAAATAGTTGCCTTTCAACTGATTATGCTGAAGCATAACGCCTCAGCGGATTATGCAGGGAAGCAATAAAACTTTCCCCAAATTGTAACAGTTAAAAACAAGACTTGGCATGTGTGTTTCCCCACAATGCATTTCTCATTTCCCCACAATGATGCGTTTACACACATTTTTCCTTAAGACCACACTGCTCCATGTAAGATTTTTTTTTAAATTTCATAGAATTGATAAATATTTTAACTTAAAGTGGTGTGCAGACGAAAATCTCAGCCGTCGCTGAGAGGCCGCGCGATGCTTCGTGTCAATGATTTCGCCAAGTCATATCACTCCAGGTCATTGGAAATGATGTCATTCGATATATCACTTTTAGTTCCAGTTTAATGATTCATAGCAACTAACGCCCTATCTTGTATCATTTCCCGGATTAAAGCGAGATAGTGGTCGAAATGGTCATTTTTACCGCGCGACGCGTATGCATAGCGCGGACAATGCCGCGGCAAGATGTCTGTCTGTCCGTCTGTCCGTCCGGCACACGCCGGTATTGTGTCTAAACGGTTATACATATCCTCAAAAGTTTTTTTCACCATCGGGTATCCCCACCATTCTAGTTTCTCCACACCAAACGGGATGGCAATATTCCGATGGGGACCCCCTAGCGGGGGCACCGAATGCAAGGGCGTATGAAAAATCATGATTTGCGACCAATATCAGGTTTTATCTCGGCTGTCGCAGATGCTACGTGTCTGTCAGTAGTTAGTTACCATAGTACAATACATCAAGCGCAATGTTCTTATTGGTAACTTGAGCTTCAGACTTACCGCTGCATATACAATAATTAAATTATATTCTCTTCTCTTCTTCGTGGTCTGTCGTCCGTGCTGCAGGCTGTGATAAGCAAAACTCACTGATGCGCCGCCGTCTGTGCGATAAACTGCATGGTCGTCCGCCATCGCATTATTGTTGCTCGCACTCTAGCAGTCATCGATCTGATAGCCATATATTGTGGCCAAGAATCGCGAAAAAAATTGGAAGATATGTTTATTCACTTCGACAGAGTCCACGAACGTCGTATCGTATCGTATAGGCTATCGTAACATATTTTTGCTTATAATGGACTCCCCTGTGGGGCTAACGCCCGTGACTTATATTTGTAGAAACCTCTCGTCGGGCTGATGTTAAGCTCTAATATGACGGCCGAGCGCCATCCTAAGTTTTCGAAATTTGAAGTTTATGTCACGCTACCTTTATCGCCATGCTATACTGCTTTCCTGTGCATAAATTCATCGAAATCGTACAATCGGCTTCTGAGTTATGACCAAAAACGATTTTAAAGTGGCGGGCGTCCGCCATCTTGAATTTAAAAAAAATAAGTTTAGTCACGTGACTGTCATCGAGATCCAAGTCTGCCTTTGTGTACCAAAATCGAAATCTGATGACTTTTCGTTGCCGATTTAACCATGTGCAAGATGGCGGCCGTGCGCAATCTTAAATTTTAGAAATTTACCGTTTATGTAAAGGATGGCACTTGATGCATTTTCGTTACTTATTTTCAGTCATTTTGCTTATTAGCTTGCTACGTTACGTATTAGTTCTGTTTTATTTGGGGAAATTTCAGTTTAAACCCATCCGTAAATTAACCACACTGTTATCAAGAAGCACCAATTTTTTCGAAAATTCCATTGCTATGTTGTTGCCATAGCGATGCCGCGACATTGGCAATATGGCTAAACCTACCATATTGATGGCCTTGATATAATATTCATTGTGTATTTAATGTTTTGTCACGTGATACTGCCCGTAAGGTGAGATAGCTGAGTTGGTTTCATAGGCCTTGGTCATGCCTTTGGGTTTGGTCATATCCTTAACCAGAGTGAAGCAGACGACAGACGTATTTATTTGCGATAACATAAAGCGAACGTAACGTAGTAACGTTCGCCTAAAATCATACTTCTATCAAGTACTCAAGAAACAAGTACAAGTAAACTACCATGTAAAAAATTAAGAATTAGATTCAAAATGGCACCGCAGATATCATGTGTGCACACTACATCAGTGACAGTGACCCTGTGGTCGACAGTGAGTCTTCCCGTCGCATATAGCACGATCGTGAATAGGGATTGCAATCACGGGATCCCGAATCACGGCCGAATTCTCCAATCCCGTAATCCCATCATTAGCGTGCAATCCTGGGATTTACGGGATTGAAAATCGTCCATTAATTGCTTATAAATCAGTGATAAAATGACATTTTGTGACTTTCGTGGTATTACAAATGACAAACGACAATCATTATGCAGCAGTTTATATATTCTACAATTTTGCAATTTACAAATGTGATCAAGAGTCTGTGTATGTCACAATTTGCTTACTTTTTCTTGTCAACGTTCTCCATAAACTGGTTTATAGTGTAAATTTGACCAGTCAGCTATACCTCTATGGTGTGCCTGGCGAAATGATAATTTGAGGCGACCAGTTTCTGACTGAGACAGTTGACCATACTAACTTAGGCCTATCATGCAAGCCTACAAAACACGCAATACTACAATGACGTGGAATATGTCATCAAAACCTTTCTCATCCAACCCGGAGTGTTTTAGTTTATTTAGTAAGTAAATATGTTGATTGCTGACTGCAAGTATAGGCCTACAATCGGCAATTCGACATGACCTCGGACAGACAATGATGACGTGACCATACCGAGCGTTTGTGAAACCTGTTCAGTGTCCAAGAGTGGTGGCAAAACAACTTGTTTGTGAGCGTTCAGTCCATGATTAGGTCTCTGAAATGTTATTTCCTTTGTTTTGATCTGCTATTTCGGTTGGCGATTGGCCTACTTTTCATATTTCTAAACTCATCTGCAAATGATAGATGAGAGTGAATGACAGAGATAACATTGATGATTGACAGTGTTGTGAATGTGATCTTCTGACATGTTGCGGTTAAAAATCAGTTCTATGATAAATAGGCTTACGTTCGTGTAACGGCCGCATCACAGACGGTAAATACGACACGATAGTGTGTATTTTACGTGCAGTAAAAAGCTGACGGGTAGCTTTAGTCTACTACACGGAATAAACAAAAAAATTAATGAAACTAAAAATAAAATGATGACCGTGATAGGTCCAGTCCCGTTATCATGAGGCGCAGTCCAGTAGGTAAAAGAAATCTAAGGTGGGAAGGATTCGTTGAAAAGGTAAGTTTTGAGCCTGGAGTGAAAGAGTGAACGAGTGATGGATGACGAGAGCGGGTATGATGACAGAGATGGGTTGACAAGTGGATGAGGAGGTGAATCGAGACAAGAGTCGTGAGGCTGACGGAATGAATCGGGAAGTTGATTCCAAACACGAGGTGATGCATATGAAATGAGCGACCTGTGATTTTCAAGGAGTGTTTGGCGGGCGAGAAAGAGTGACAACAGACGAGGAGCGGGTACTGCGAGGAGGTTGAAGAGAGATAAGTTTGTGAAGATAGCTAGGTTGAGCGGTTGTAAGAACTTTGTAAGTGAGAGAAAGAAGTTTATATTCGATGCGATTTTTTGTTATATATATTTTTTGTTTTTTCTAACACTTATATCTATATTTTGTATCTGCCATGCTTTGGTGAATAAAGTTGTGTGTTGATCTTTAGCCAGTGGAAAGATTTGAGAATGGGAGTGATATGAGTGGATGTACGACGAGCCTTAACAACAGTACGAGCAAGAGAGTTTTGAATCTGTTGGAGCCGGTTAAGTTGACAGTTTGGAAGGTTATGATACAGAGAGTTACAGTAGTCAAGTTTAGAATGAACGATGGAGGTGGCAATGATGTTGGTTGTTTTGAAGTCAAGGTATGGGCGGATAGAGCGAAGTTCATGGATGTGATAGTAGCAAGATTTAGAAAGTGCAGTGATTTGGTCCGAGAAGGTAAGGTGTTCTTCAAAAATAAAACCAAGATTGCGAGCGGAGTGGGTTGTAGTGAGAGAGAGCAGTCCTGTATTTTAGAGAGTTGTTGTTTAAGTCCAATAAGAAGAAATTCAGTTTTAGAAGAGTCGAAAGTGAGAAGATTGGCAGTCATCCAGGAAGAGATCTGTTGTAGAGCATATTGTAAGTGACTGATGTTGGAGTGGAAATCTGATGGATGGAAGGAGAAAAAAAGTTGTGTGTCATCCGCGTAAAGGTGGTGATTTAAAGCAAGAGATGAAACAAGAGTACTGAGCGGGGTTGTGTACATGACAAAGAGCAGAGGGCCGAGAATTGAGCCTTGGGGGACACCACAGAGGCAAGTATGTGGGGAGGAGAAATCATTATTGCATTTGACACGAAAACGGCGAGATGAAATATAGGATCTGAACCAGTTTAGTGCAGTGCCATGAATGCCAAACCAAGAGGACAGACGAGTGAGTAAGATATCATGGTCAACGGTATCAAAGGCGGCCGATAGATCGAGAAGGCAGAGAGAAACAAGAAGCTCTGCTGTCGCAAAGAGGCCGCGCGATGCTTCGTTTCTGTCAGTAGTTAGCTTCAACATACCTACAGTGCAGTTTTTTTATTACTAGTTACTGCGGCTTCAGATTTACTAGTGAATAAAATTCTATTAAATTCTGTTTTGCTGTCTCCTAGGTATTGTCTCCGGCGGTGTCCGACCAACCCACCCGGACAAACACCCCTAGGTCATAACCCCCTTGTTTGCTGCCGTTCGTGGGTCGGTTGGGGTCAGGACCCCGTCTCATGGGTCGGTCGCCTCTGTGAAATTTAATTTTAAGCGGCGCTATAAAAATTCTCCAGATTGATTGATTGATTGATTGATAGGGTCAGGAGTACGGGTTAGTGTCAGTTTTCAACATAAATACCCGCTTGGTTCTGTCCTACGATGTCCTACGGCAGCGAAAAACGGGGGTTATGACTGGGGGGGGCACTTCGTCGTCCTGTTGTGCGAACAACGAACGACGGACGCCGCGTTGAGTGCTCGACGCTTGCCGCCGTTCGTTGAGACTTTATTTTTCACACTTCGCGACTCGTACGGTTGACAACACTAGACCTGTATGCAGCGAAGCCAAATATTCGTCCAGAATCGCGTTTTTTGCCTCCCCCACCTGCATTCGACGCCCCCGATGGTGAAAAAATTTCGAAGATATGTTTATTCGTTTTGACATGATCCACGAACGTGATAGACAAACAGGCAGACAGACACACAGACACCGCATGACAGCATAGGTCGCGCTTATGCATAGCATCGCGCAGCAAAAATTTTTTTCGTGAGCCTATGGCGTTAATAAGGTGATCATGTATGTACAGTAGAGCAGTTTCAGTGGAATTACAGTAAGCAGACTAATGAGTATATAACCAGGTTGTTATGTATATAGCACATGCTTGAATATACAATGAGTAAACTATGAAATATCGTCATTCTCATTTCCCAATATAGGCTAATAATGCTCTAGATGTATGCAACTTGGACAAAAGATCAATGCAGTCGCTGGATTTTACATTTAATTGATTTTTAATGAAGTTGCTTAAGACATCAAATATGGACATTGTGAGTTACTGTCGAAGACTACTCGGATGTGATCTACCAAGCACATTATTGAAACAGCGTTTTGAAAAATATATTACTACCTTGTGACATTATGTATTTTTGCTGCACTTAGTTAAGTTTATTAGTTAAGTTGTTTTTTTATTGTATCGTACTACCGTTATGGTGAATAAAGATGAATATATAAAGAAATACTGGTAATTAACGCAATTACGTTTTTTCATTGGCCAGGTGGACATGAGGTGGTGGCACTGCAATGAAAAACCGACATTTTCCCCCATATACGTTGATATATTTCTGCAAACCTAATCCCGGTGGGATCACGGGATTACAGATTCCTCAATCCCGGATATCGGGATTGAGAAAATGTATCCGGGATTGCAGTCCCTAATCGTGAAGTACAAGTCTACTAAACTGTTTGCGTATACTGCATCATTGACCTTGATACAGAACAAATATACCAAACATTTCATATCCCTGCCTTCTCCGGATGGCAAAATATTGCCGCGGACGTATTGCCGGCGGCGATGACACCGGCGATGACAGCTATGTAAATAACCAGTAACTTATTGTTAAGGTTTTTTTTTAAATTTTCGAGTAGGCCTATTACATCAGGGATCATGCTAGACCTGTATTAACCCTTTAGACTCCAAAGGCAATTATAGTGGTACAACGAATAATACGAAGTTGGTACACTGGCCGTCGATGGGTGGGCTGTTATATTTGGTACAGCGAGGAGGGGACTGGGCGGGACCGCAGCCCGCCCAGGCCCATCCTCGCTGTACCAAATGTAACAGCCCACCTATCAACGGCCAGTGTACCAATCACTGTATTGCTATATGATGGTCCGTTGTTCTGCGGTTTTAATCTGGCGATTAAAGGGTTAAATTAACTAGGTTATAATTTGTAAATTTTTAGTTAATAATAATGCGATACGAAGAGGGTTCGACGGTGTCCTCTTTAATCTGTGACCGTTGGCTAATACTGGGTTCAGAGACGCTCAGTATTAGTCGCTGCTTGAACCACTGAGAACAGATGGCCTCCTGCTGTATGCGCTGGCCGGTCATCAATGGCTCTGTTCACACGCACTGCTAAATTGGACCCTGGGGCCCACGGTGCGAGGTGCGCTAGAGCTATGGCCGTCCATCATGCAGTAGGTATTAGCTGCCAGAGAAACAGTGGTTATAGGCCGAGCAGGGTAAATATCATGGCACAAGGTCTCTCCACTCCCGATCCCTCCCTTAGCCCTACACACCTCTCTATAAGGAGAGGTCGCGCAACAACTACACACTACACACACCATCAGGTTAGCCTGGTGGTGTCGCACAACACTACACTAATCCCTTCCCTGGGGTTACGCATTGGGCCAGCCTGTGAGGCAGGCCTCAGCGTTGGCATGCGAAGGGAGCGTGTGCCACCACAAAGGATAAAGATAAAGATAAAGATAAAAAAAAGATAATGCGATACGAGTAAGGTTGTTCATTATATTTTCTCGGTCCGTCTTTTCTGCGCTTGGTAATCTTCAGTGACGTTCGTTTCCTTTCTATTGTGTTTGTTTTTTTTCTATGTATCTCTATGGTTTGAAATAAAGGATTACTGTGTTATACGTCCATATCAAAGTGCATTTTTACAAGAAAAAGCGACATAATTTTGCGGTTGGTGTCTTCATAGTAAACCTTCATTCCATAGACATTTTCTAACTTGCTGTTGCAGCTCGGCTTTAGCCTAATGCAGTTGCCCGGGCGGCAGCTCAGTGAGCACAAATCAGGTGAAACGCGGAAAGGGGCGACGAGATACAATCACTTTGTCCCAGCGCACTGCATTCCGCGTCCTGTCACTGGCAAGCGCAGACGCAGCAGCGTGCAGCGTGCATAACTTGTCCCGGCACGCGATGTTAACGATGTGGTCGCGATGACCGACACGATATGCGGCCCTCGCGACTTTAACATTTTCATTTTTAAGGACCATTTGCCACGCAAATTGTAGCCCATGTGATAACGCTGAAAATGCGGTGAAAGGCTGGCAGATGCACTACCAAAATGTTATATTTGGCGTGAATGCAGTAAATTTATACAGAATTGAGCTTTTAACATCACAAGTGTTAGAAGGTTTGGGTTCGTTCAAGGTTTTTCAAAATGGCGTCGTTTGATAGACAAATCGACTTTCTATTGGTCGGCCATTGTAAGTATAGTTCTATATTGTATCATTTCCGAGATAAAAGGTCGAAAATCACAATTTTTTCATACCCCCTGCATTCGACACCCCACGCGTCAGGGTGGTCCTTGGCGAAATATTGTTATACCCGTTTTGTAGAGAGAAAAACTAGAATGGCGTGGATACCCGACGGTGAAAAAAGTTTGAGCATATGTTTATAGCCGTCTTGAGTCTTGACAGAACACCGGCGTGTGCCAGACGGACAGACAGACGTACATACATTTTGCGAGAGCATAGTTCGGGCTATGCATAGCGTTAAAATTGCACTATTCGATAGACCCTGTCATTCTGCCGTTGTAAGTATGCCTCCGTTCCATTTTCGAGATATTTCACCTTCAAGAATATTGTGACCTTGAAACCTAGTTTTGGGGTCATTCAGTTTGCGAATTTGCGAATTTATGAACGATCTGTGCGGCGCTCAAATAATCAGGTTACGGACCCTAGGCTATCTTTTTGCCGCTGACTGTAATTTGTAAGGGTCTCGCTCATTTCTACATGTATGTATATACACTACAAGCCGGTCCACAAAAAGGTATAGGTTAATCTTTTTATAATCTAGTGCGTTACGGTCGTTCAAGATCATTCAAGGTTATCGAAATTTGTACCAATCGAAAGCCCACATGCGACTTCCTATTAGTCTTTCATGGTAACTGTATCCTCTACCGTTTCTGAATTATAACGATTTGTTGGTCGAAAATCTGCGAACTTTCGCCGTGTTCTCGTTCGAAGCCATCGCAAAGGCTGTTCCCTGTGAGAGTACGAAATTTGATCTATGAAAGCTAGATCCTGCAGGGCTACGCTACTGATGGTGAAAGAATGCGTGATCATCAGTTTTTGCCGCGCGATGCTATGCATAAGCGCGGCCTATGCCGTCATGGGGTGTCTGTGTGTCTGTCTGTGTGTGTGTCTGTCACGTTCGTGGATCAGGTCAAAACGAATAAACATATCTTCAAAATATTTTCACAATCGGGTAGCCACATCATTCTAGTTTTTCTGTGCCAAACGGCATAGCAATATTCTAACGGAAACCCCGCTAATGAGGGCGTCGAATGCAGGTGGGGTAGGCAGAAATCGCTATTCTGAGCCTATATAATGGCTTGGCTGCCTGTGATAACGCTGCAACAGGCAGGTGTTGTAAACGCGGTCGCCGGTGGAGCACGGCCAGCGTGTCGCAAGTTATGACACATCGCTGGTAGTAAGCGGTGGTGTTGATTGCCGGAGAAGACGACGAAATGTTTATGACAAGAAGCCTCAACGTTACGCCAAAGACAACAGAACAGCGCAGTGACAAATCTGTAGCCTGCGTAACTAACAACAAGAGGTCAAAGTAATTTAACAAAAAGCGCCTCACGGGGGGCCCATTCCTCGGTTAGGGGTCACCCCAGGGGGTCGAAATTTGTACCATTGAATTCCTGGGGTAGGGTTTCCTATTAGTGTTCCATAGTAACTATAGGCCTAGGATGCACCGTTTGGCCACAGTGCACGCGCGTGACAATCAACGACGTCACGACACAGCCTATCTCAATAAGCGCCTCTTTTACTAAAGTAACGTGAGGTGCTTAAAAAGGACCCTTTATACCTGTATATTTTTTCTTATATGTCCAGTAATGTTGCACCGATCTAAACAATTTCAGTCAGACTGCTGCTCAAATAAACGTGTAACAAAAACAGCACAAAATTAGCCGACTACACCCGTGCTGTGCACACCTTACTGTGGGCAACGGACGTCGCTGTCTACGTTGACAACATACTGCCATGGCTTTCAGCGAAGAAAATAAACATGTTGTTAAATCGTTGAGACAAAACAAACGTTTTGGTGCGAAGAAATTGCTCGAGATGTTTCCTAGTAAAGATGGATCCTTGGAGGTCTGAAGAAAATTATCTATCTATCCATAAGATTGACTGTTACATATTTGTGAGCTGCATCTGTTTGGACATTTTGCCATTTGACTAGATACGGTTTGTTGAATTGTTTAGCCATAATGTTGTTCTGTTTCACAAGGTAGTGTATTCATATAGTATGGGTGTGGTGAGTTAATTGAATGCGGTTCTAGTGAAGCACAATCAGGGAAGATTTCTGTCAAAAACAGTGAAAATTGGAACACTAATACTCCAGATATAGGGAAAATATGTGACGCGTTTTCACAAAATGAGGCTTAACATCAAAAAATCAAAATATTAGTTTAATATACCATTGAATGCAGCACACAATAAGCTTTAAAATGAGCTATTATTTGTTATGATATTACAACATTTG